>Ga0182738_1000226_pt1 | contig 86533 bp, 76 predicted proteins | sample eDN5th30CBELigMG_FD_128876 | JGI IMG/M metagenome (GOLD analysis project Ga0182738, IMG submission 128876) | Enriched Miracle-Growth compost microbial communities from Emeryville, California, USA - eDNA 5th pass 30_C BE-Lig MG (version 2)... ... | reverse complement strand
GAGGCTGACCAGCAGGACGGGGAAAATGCGGCGAACAGGCGATTGACGGGACATGTGGGTCTCGCGAGCGGATCGGATTGCGGTGGAAGCGCCGCCGGAAATCCGGCAGGGCGGGACAGGCCGGAGGGCCGGTCGCGCAAAAGAATGAACGATCATTCTTTTTTTGTCAAACCCTTCCTGACTGTTTGTTTTGCCCCACACCCGGTCCAGGGGTGCGCAAACCCGCCCGTCGCCAGTGCACACTGAGTCGAGATTCAGTGCGCGCTGGGTAATGCCGGGCGACGACGGGCCTGCCTAATGTCGCCGCTCCCTGGTCACGAGGCTCGTATTCATGAGCGGCATGTCTCGACGCAGTTTGTTGAAAGCCGGCGGCGCTATTGCGTGCTCGATGTGGGCAGCACGCGCGACGCTGGCTGCCACGGATGGTTCGGCAACGCACACCGCGCCGAATGCGACCCGCGCCGGGACGATCACCTTCGGCGGCGACATGAAGGTCAATCGAATCGGCTTCGGCGCGATGCGCATCGCGCCGGGCGAAACGCAGGGCCGCGCCGATCCGACAGTCGAAGAAGCGGTGCGAGTGCTGCGACGCGCGGTCGAGCTCGGCGTCAACTTCATCGATACGGCCGACGTCTACGGCAAAGGCCAGGGCGAGGAGCGCATCCGCAAGGCGCTGCACCCTTATGCGAAGGGAGTGGTCATTGCCACCAAGGGTGGCTGGCTGCGGCCGAGCATGGATCCGAGCGCCTGGGATGGCAGCCCGAAGTACCTGCGCCAGGCCTGCGAAGCGAGCCTGAAGCGGCTGGGCCTGGAGCGCATCGACCTGTACCAGTACCACATCCCCGATCCCAAGGTGCCGTTCGAGGATTCGATCGGAGCACTCGCCCGTATGCGCGAGGAAGGCAAGATCCGTCACATCGGCGTATCCAATGTCACACTCGACCAGCTCAAGCGCGCCCGCAAGGTGACGCAGATCGTTTCCGTCCAGAACCGGTACAACGCCGCCTACCGCGCCTCCGAAGAGATCGTGCGCTACTGCGAGGCTGAAGGACTGGTCTTCATTCCGTGGGCCCCGCTTGCACGCGAAATGCCCGGCGGAGAACCGCCCGGCCCGGCCAACAATCCGGCATTCGATCCGCCTGCGGGCTACCAGGAACGAATGGCGGCCACCGAGAAACAGCATGGGCTCAACAAGTACCAGGGCGGCATCGCCTGGCTGCTGTCGCATTCAAAACAGATCCTGCCCATCCCGGGCACGACCTCGGTCGAGCATCTGGAAGAAAACATCGCGGCCGCAGCGGTTCGCTACAGCCCACAGGAACTGAAAGCGATCGGCTGATGCTCCCGAACGAAGGCGCGAGAAGAATGAAAAAGATGTCGCACGGATTCCGATGGGGAGTTTCCGGGGTTCTCGGGGTCGCGCTCATGGCAACGACCCCAGCGCAAGCACAACAACCACCGGACAACACCCGCACGCTGATCGTCGGCGAGAACCCCTCGATCGATCACAAGGCCAGGCCCGGCGGCTTCGAGGTGCCGAGCGTGACCACGGCAAACCTCTGGCGCGTCACCTGGAGTCCGGTCGGTCCCGGCGTGGCCTGCTTCGTCATCGTCAACGAACCGACGCCGGCCGCGCAGAAGTTCGTCATCACGGACAACCCGAAGCTGGCCGAGTACATCGCCTCGAAAGAAGTACTCGAACGTCTCATTCCCACCTGGAACAACCCACCCTTCAAGACGATCGCCGGGACGGTCACGCAGCGCAACGATGGCGTCAACAGCCGCACCGAGACCTGCCAGGGCGGCGGCCACACCGTAGAACTGAAATGGACCGGAGGTCTTTCCGAGCCACGCTGGATCGACTTCGCGTTCGCGCGACAGTTCGGCGTCATCATGACGCTGTCGGGCGTCAACTCGAAGCAGCAGGAAATCGTCATCGACGGCAAGCGCGCGCCCGGCCAGTATGCAAGCGGCTTTCTCGCGCTGAACGAGACATGGCGCGTCGAGAAATGAGTCGACACAGTCCGTCTCGCTGACGGGACCGCTTGAGCCTGCCGCGTCGATCGACGCGGCAGGCTTCATGACGCGGGTGCGATAACGGGATCTCGCGTACCCCTCACAATCACGCAGCGCCTCACTACGCCAGGCAACGCCACGGAACCAGGCTACCGCTCCGCCAATCACCGTCGTGGCGCCAGACCAGAACACGCCATCAGCACGGCACGAACTGCGCCAGCTTCCTTTCGAATCCGCCAACTCTCCATGCCACGCCGCTATACGGGCCATGCCGGCTCAGCACACTGCACCTGCAAATAATTAACGCATTCATTGACTAATTAACAGGTGCATTTTCTTGTTGTACAGTCCTGTCTGTACAAGCTCATACAACAGCGCTGCGAGCGCGAACAGGGGTACCGATCACCGACTCTCGAGCGCGACTGCCAACGCAGTCCTGCTCCCTATTCCTTCCAGCGACCAGGAGACCCACGCTCAGACACAACACCAGCCGGACGAAATGCTTCGACGATCTAACGACTCAACGACAAGAATTGGGGGATCTCATGAAGAGCAAGAAACGGCACACGGAGAACAGGACTCATCGTTCCAGCAGGCTGCTTTTGGGGGGCGCATTTACTGCGCTGGCGCTGCCTGGCTACGCGCAACAACCACCGCAACAGTCACAACCGCGCCTCGAAGAAGTCGTCACCATCGGCACACGAATACAGGGGCGCACCGCCACGGACACGGCCGTTCCTGTCGACGTTCTATCCGTCCAGGAACTCAAGAGCGTCCCCGCCGCCGATGTCTCGGACATCATGAGCAAGCTCATTCCGTCGTTCGATATCGCCGCCAATCCGATCAACGAAGGCTCCTCGCACATTCGCCCGAGCCAGCTGCGCGGCATGGACTCCGACAAGGCGCTGATCCTGGTGAACGGCAAGCGCCGTCACCGCTCCGCCGTCATCTTCATGGCCGGCTGGGGCGGTCATGGACCGGACCTGAATCCGATTCCCTCGATCGCCCTCAAATCCGTCGAAGTGCTGCGCGATGGCGCTTCAGCGCTGTACGGCTCCGACGCCATCGCCGGCGTGATGAATTTCAACCTCAAGGATTCCACCGAAGGCGGCTCCTTGAGCGTGATGGGAGGCAGGTACGCAGGCTACGAACATGAAGGCAGCTACCAGGTCGCCGCGAACAAGGGCCTTGCGCTGGGTGATTCCGGATTCCTCAACATCAGCGCCGAATGGGCCAAGCGCGACCGCGCCGATCGCGGCGATGTCTATGACTTCGCCATCGCCGGATCCGGCAAGCTGCCGTCCGAAGCCATCGACACCGTCATGCCGAACGCCGTCAGCGTAGACGGCATTCCGCTGGGCACCCGCTACGGACCGGATGCACTGACCGGAAGAGACTTCAACCACGACGGCGTGATCGACAGCCTGATTCGCGGCTCCGATGGCATTCCGGACGACCCGGACACCCGCTTCAAGGATCACATGACCGTCCCCGAACAGTCGTGGGGCGCAACACCGCAGGAAAGCAAGAAAGTCTTCATCAACGCCGGTTACCGGCTGAATGACGACATGCAGCTGTACGCGTTCGGCAACTACATGAGCAAGCAGTCGAACAGCAGCTTCTTCTATCGTTCGCCAAGCGCATCCCAGCTGGCTCCGCTGCGCCGGCAGGACGGCAGCATCTACAACCCGCGCGACACGCTTTACCCCGGCGGTTTCACCCCACGCTTCTATGGCGACGTCGAAGACTACAGCGTCGTTGCCGGACTGCGCGGCGAGTTCGGCAACGGCATCCGCTATGACTTCAGCGGACGCTACGGCAACAGCAACATCGGTTACGACGTCAAAGGCAGCATGAATCCTTCCATGGGCCCGGACACCGTCACCAACTTCCATCCGGGCGATCTACAGAACGACGAGAAGTCCTTCGACGCCGATTTCTCCAAGCCGTTCGACATCGGCTGGCACAGCCCGCTGAACGTCGCGGTCGGCCTCGAGTATCGCGACGAAGGCTACAAGATCAGCCACGGCGACCCGCTGTCCTACTATGCCGGCCCGTATGCGCTGCCCGATCCCTGGAACTTCGAAATCACCCAGGAAGAAGTGGATGCGAATCCGAACGACAACCTGACCCAGGTCGAATGCCGCATTCCGGGCCTGGAAGCGGTCGGCGAACTGTGTCCGGCGGGCGATCCCGTCAACACCGCAGCCGCGGTCGGGTCCAATGGCTTTCCGGGCTACGATCCCAACTTCGACTCGAACTACCACCGCAGCAACACGGCGGCTTACATCACCCTGGAAAGCGACGTCACCGAGAAGTTCTTCGGCTCGCTCGCCGGCCGTTTCGAAGACTTCGAAGATTTCGGCTCCAACTTCAGCTGGCGTACGGCGGGCCGTTATCGTCTGATCGACAGCCTGGCGCTGCGAGCCTCGGTCGGCACCGGCTTCAAGGCGCCGACGCCCGGCCAGATATCGACCACCAACGTCTCCACCAACGTGTCCAACGGCGCGCTGGTGCAACGGGGCATCTTCCCCGCCACCAGCCCGGCATCGGCCCTGTTCGGCGCCAAGCCGCTCGAACCCGAGGAGTCCTTCAGCTACACGGCCGGGCTCACCTTCGAGCCCTTGAGCAACCTGGCCGTCACGCTCGATTACTACTACATCAAGCTGAAGAACCGCCTCACTTTCAGCGGCATCTTCACGCCGACGGCGGCGCAACAGGCGCAACTCGCGCAGCTGCATATTCCAGGCGCGGAAACGATCCAGGAAGTGCAGTTCTTCACCAACGACGCCGATACCGAAACCACCGGCCTGGATCTGGTCTTCGACTACCACATCAACTGGGGCGGCGCGGCCGGCATCACCACGTTCTCCTTCCGCGGCAACTGGAACCAGACCGAGATCGTGCACCGGCCGCTGCAACCCAACGGCCGTCCGTTGATCAGCGACAGCCGCAAGTACAACCTCGAGCACACACCGGGCTATCGCGGTGTCTGGGGCGTGAACCATGCGTGGGATCGATTCAGCATCGATGTGCGGCTGAACTCCTATGGCCCGTGGAGCATCAGCAACACCGCGATGACCCAGTACGAGTCGTACGGCTCGACCCAGCAAGTGGACATGGCACTGGCGTGGAAGGTCAACGACTCCATGACCGCCACCCTGGGCGGCCGCAACGTCTTCGACACCTACCCCGACGTCGGCAACCTCAACACCTGCTGCGGCCAGATCTATCCCGACACGTCGGCGGACTGGTTCGGCACGTTCCTGTATCTGAACCTGAACGCCAATTTTTAAGGAAGAGCCACTTGCTTCTTTGGGTCATTCCCGCGCAGGCGGGAATCCATCCGGAATCCGCCAGATGGACTCCCGTCTGCGCGGGAGTGACGAGAACCTGAAAAACAGGACTGGCTGACTCCGGGAAGAAATCTCTTCCCGGAGTCCAGCCTCACAACGGATTCATAGCGAGGTGACGATGCGTTCACTCAAAGCAACCCTGATCGTCCTTGGGCTCTCGACGATGCTGCCCGTCTGGCCGGTCAGTCAGGCACAAGCGGCTGGCGAGGCAACCGGGAAGATCATGACGGTGCTCGGGCCGATCGACCCGGCGCAAGTGGGTCATGCCCTCATGCACGAACATCTGTTCAGCGACTTCACATTGCCGGACATGGAGCCGGAGCGCTGGAAGCGTGCCGGGCGCAAGCGATTGATCGGCGCGACCGACGTTGCGCTCTACAACGCCCCACTGACGATGGACAACCTGGGCGTTGTCGCACTGGGCGCGTACAACCGCGACAACTGGCAGCTGGATGACGAAGCGACAGCGATTGCCGAGATGCAGGACTTCAAGCGTCACGGCGGCTCGACGCTGGTGGATGTAACGAGCATCGGATTGAAGCGCAATCCGCGCGGTCTGCAGCGTGTTGCACGCACCACGGGCGTGAACATCGTGATGGGCACGAGCTGGTACTCGTCGGGATGGTGGCCCGACGGAATAGAGCAGCAGAGCGTCGAAAGCCTCACGAATCAGATCGTACGCGACGTGACAATTGGCGTAGACGGCACAGACGCGCACGCCGGCATCATTGGTGAGATCGGCGCGTCGGGCGATCCTGGCGATGCGGTGGAGAACCGTATCCTGCGCGCCTCGGCTCGCGCCAGCCGACTTACGGGCGCCGCAGTGACGGTCGCACTCGGCTCCTCCAAACAGCACGCGAAGATTCTGGACATCCTCGCCTCCGAAGGAGTCGACCTGCACCGCGTGGTGTTGGGGCACTCGGACTATCTGGCCGGACAGGTGGAGTACTTGAAGTCGCTCCTTGATCGAGGCGCAACGATCCAGTTCGACCTGCTCGGCAGGCCGCCGCTGGTCACGCGCACCTGGCCGATCGATTCTGCGGTAGCACGGACCATCGTCGATCTCATCCAGGCGGGCTATGCCGGCCAATTACTGCTGTCGCAAGACATCAGCGCAAGAACCAGCCTCGAGGCCTACGGCGGCACCGGCTATTCGTACATCGAGCAATCCTTCCTGCCCTATCTGAAGCGCCAGGGCGTCACCGATGCCCAGATCGCCACGATCGTCGAAGCGAACCCGCGACGCCTGCTCACGCTGGTCGCGCCGGACCGGGCTGCACCGAAGACGATGAAGCGGGGAAAAAGGAGCTGACATGCGAGCACAGAAGCAACTACAGGCAGCGATGTCACGACGCCTCCGCACCGGAATGCGTGTTGCGGCGCTGGCGACCGCGATGATCGCGACTGCAGCGCCCACGATTGCACAGGAGCAGGCACCGCCGCGCCCTTCGGTGATCCCGAACATGGCCGGAAAGATTCTCACGGTGAGCGGCCCGATCGACCCTTCGCAACTCGGACAGACGCTGATGCACGAGCACATCTTCATCGACTTCCAGCGCCCCGTACCGAGAGCACCGCAGTTTGCGAACGCAGAAGATGCGGCGTTCTACGAGCTGCCGCTGAGCCTGGCCACGCTCTACGGCAACCGCTACGGCGGCCAGCGGGTCAAGGGCAGCAACTTCCTCGGCAACTTCGAAGAGCAGTACCAGGAAGTCATGGAGTTCAAGAAGGCCGGCGGCGGCGCGATCGTGGATGTCTCGGAGATCGGCCTGGGCCGCGATCCGAAGGGACTGCAAAGAATGGCGAACGCGACCGGTCTCGACATCGTGATGGGCGCGAGCTGGTACACGAAGGACTACTACGCGCCCGATATGGACACGCGAACCGTGGACGAGCTGGCGAACGTCATCATCCGCGACGTCATCGTGGGCGTGGACGGCACGCAGATCCGCTCGGGCGTGATCGGTGAAATCGGCATCGATGGCGGCCCGCTCACGCCGAACGAGCTCAAGGTCATTCGGGCAAGCGCGCGCGCAAGCCGCATCACCGGCGCACCCGTGTCATTTCATGCTGGCGGCGTCGACGACGAGCGGCTCGTCAGCATCGATACCGTGCTGTCCGAAGGCGTGGCGCCGGAGCAGATCATCATGGGCCACAGCGGCGGAATCACGCCGAACCTGCCGCTGGTGAAGCGGATTCTGGCCAAGGGCGTGTACCTGCAGATCGACTGGCTGGGTGTGGCGACGGGTCCGGCAGGCGTGCTGGGGAATCGCAGCGACCGTACGATCGCGCAAGTGATCGTCGACCTTGCAAAGCAGGGTTACGCCGACCGCATCCTGCTCAGCCATGACATCTGCACCAAGCTGCAGCTCAAGAAGTATGGCGGAAACGGCTTCGCCTACATCAACGAGTACTTTCTGCCGGTGCTGCGCGAGCTGGGAGCGAGCGAGGCGGATATCCACAAATTCATGGTGGAGAATCCGCGCCGCGCGCTGACGTTCGCTCCGCCGCGACCGGCCAAGGATTCTGCAGCGAATAAGCCGGCTGCCTGAGAGATGGCGACGCGCGGCAATCATTGCCGCGCTCCATCCGATGCCGGATGCGGCTACGACAGCAAAGCCGGTCGGCCGCTACCGAAGCTGGATATGAAGCGTGTACTCGCCCTGCTCGTCTCTTCTTGCCATGGCGCGGGGCTGTCCCGGGCGAATCAGATAGGTCGTGTCAGCGGTGGATTTGATGATCGCCTCGCGCCCATCGACTTCGCCGCGATGCACAGCGCCGGCATTGCTCACGTTCACATCCCAGACATTGAACGAGATGTTCTTGTTCGCCGATTCCAGCGACACGGTGAGCGCGTGTCCCGCAGGGACAGCCACCGCCCATGCCGCGCTCTTGTATCCATCGACGCTGCCCTGGACAGTCGCAGCGCCGCTGGAATCCACCTTGAGCGAATCCAGGGTTTCATCGGGAGTCAGCAGTGCCTGCGCCCTGGTCAGATCGGGTTGCAGCGTCGCAGTCGCACCCGCGACCGTGCTCCCGGCCGGATTCGCAGCCGAACGAGCATCTGACGAGCTTTGCCGGGTCGCCGCCGCACCGGACGTATCGCCGCCCTGACTGCAACCTGCCAGGCAGCCGATGACCAGGACCAGAAACGCTCGCATGATGGCTCCCTCTGCAGCCAGGCAGGCAAACCGGCAATCTCGCTAACTCCGACTATCTCTTGCGAGCTCTCTGCTCGTCGGCGTCGTCGCCTTTGCAGTGATCACTCTGCTCATCGGCGTACGTCTCAAGACGCCGGCTTGGTCCGACTGCGACCAGTCCGCCTGACCAGGCGCCGGCGACCCAGGCTGGCAGTCGCACCGGAGCGCGCCTTGCGCAGGAAGTCCTCGAACTCGGTTCGAACCAGGGTTTCTATGCGCCTGCCGGCAACCCGGTAGCTCCGGATGAGATCCGCGCCGAACGGTGTCAACTTGACGCCACCGCCGCCTGCGCCGCCGACGCTCGAGGTGGTCACCGGCTCGGTGAAGGAATTATTGAGGCTGTCCACCAGCAACCAGGCGTGCCGATAGCTCATGCCCAGCTCCTGGGCGGCCCGACTGATGGACCCGCTGCGCGAGATCGCCTCGAGCAGGTCGATCTTGCCGGGACCGATCGAGCAGTGCTGATTGAAGTCGATCCGAAACCGGACACTCTGCATTTCGACAACTCCGTAACCCCGGCGGAGCTTCCCGCGAAGCCGCGAGGTGCGCAAGTCCGCGATCAGCACCACCCTTCCACCTTTGCTTTGCCGCTGCTAGCATCCGCAATATTCAGTGGGGAATAACGTCGGGATATCGCATGCGCACGCTCTGTCGCGCCCTTCTGGCGATTGCGGCTACCTTCTGCGTCGGTCAGACCCCGGCGGCGGAACGGACCCAGCCGGTTGCCGTATTCGCAGCGGCCTCGCTGACGGACGCGGTGACGGAAGTCGGCGCCGCGTTCACCAGAGAAACCGGCATCCCCGTCAAATCGTCCTTCGCCGCGAGCTCCGCCCTGGCGCGGCAAATCGAATCGGGCGCGCCGGTCGGCATCTTCTTCTCGGCCGATGAAGAATGGATGGACTACCTGGAGAAGAAGCAACTGCTGGCACCCGGCACGCGTCGCGATGTCCTGGCGAACAAGCTGGTGCTGATCGCGCCGACCGACAGCACCGCCAAGGTCAGGATCACCTCGGGATCGGCGCTGCTGGCTGCGGTCGGCGATGCTCACATCGCAACCGGCGATCCCGACTCAGTGCCTGTCGGTAAGTACGCGAAGGCCGCGCTCACCAAGCTCGGTGCCTGGGACCAGGTACAGGGCAAGCTGGTTCGTGCGGAGAACGTTCGCTCGGCACTCGCTTTCGTAGCGCGGGGCGAAGCCCCGTTCGGGATCGTTTATCTCACCGATGCAAACATCGAAAAGAAGGTCAAACTCCTCGACGTGTTTCCAGAAGACAGCTATCCGCCGATCCGCTATCCGATCGCCGCTGTCTCCAAGGCCAATGACAACGACCGGCGTTTCGTGAGCTTCGTCTCCAGCAGGACAGCAGCCGCGATCTTCGAGAAGTACGGCTTCACGCTCGTACGCTGATACCACTATTTCACGCATTCAACCGTTCCTTTGATGGGGGAAGACCAGTAAATGCGCCTCTCGCAATATCCAGACGAACATAGCGAAAATTCCAATTCTTCTGGCTGCGTTGCCGCAGGGCGAGTGACTCCGGCCGTGCTGATTGCGCTCGCCGCCACCGCCCCAGGCTCATTGGTCGCACAGAACGCTCCGGCGAACGACAGCTTCACGCTGGGCACCATGGAGGTCATCGGTCAGCGCGAAGCGGCGGCAACGGCGCAAACGACGGATGTGGCGACCGCCGAACAGATTGCCGCCCGGCATCGCGATGATCTTGCCGAGGCGCTCGATCTCATTCCGGGCGTCAGCGTGCAGAATCTCGGACAGCGACGCGAACGGCTGGTGTCGGTGCGGGGATTCTCCAGCCGCCAGGTACCGCTGTTCATCGATGGCATCCCCGTCTACGTACCCTATGACGGCAACGTGGACCTGTCCCGCTTCGGGGTCGACTACGTGTTCCAGGTCGTGGTGAGCAAGGGACTCTCCTCGCTCCTGTACGGCCCGAACATTCTCGGCGGCGCAATCAACGTCATCAGTCGCCGACCGACGCAGCCGTTCGAGGCCCGAGCGCGCATTGCCACGGAGACCGACGATCACTTCAACGGCATCGAGCAACGCGCGGTCTTTTCAGTAGGCGGAATGGGCGAGCGTTGGTACGGACATCTGTCTGCCTCGTACACCGACTCCGATGGCTACCGATTGCCCGACAGTTTCCGGCCGGTGGCGGCGGAGGATGGCGGCGTGCGCGAGAATGCCGATAGTCGGGACGCGGTGATCAGCGCCAAGATCGGCTATGCGCCGGACGAGAACAACGAGTACGCCCTGAGTTACTACCGGCAAGACGGCGAGAAGCACGACCCGCCCTATGCCGGCAGCTATCTCCGGGCGCCAACGCGGCCCGACGGCGTGCAGGCTCGTTTCTGGAACTGGCCGTACTGGGACAAGGAAAGCGTCTACTTCGTCGCCCGCAACGCAGTGACTTCGCAGGGAACGCTGCGATGGCGCCTGTTTCGTGACTCGTTTCGCAATGCGCTGGAGTCGTTCGACGATGCCACCTATACGACGCAGACGCGGCCCTACGCGTTTCACGGCAGCAACTACGACGACTACACCTACGGCGGCAGCATCGATTTCGAATGGAGCTGGAACGCGACTCACGTCACTCGCGTCGCCGCACACTATCGACAGGACGTTCACCGCGAAGCGCAGACCCGGCCGTTCCTGCCACAGCAGCGTTCTGAAATTCCGACCTACGATCTCGCAATCGAGCACGAGTGGCGCGTCACCGATGCACTGGCTTTGACTCCATCGTACTCGCACATGATTCAGCCGGCGCGGACCGTCCAGGTGTACAACAGCGGCCCGGGCACCTTCTCGCCCATCCGCACGGACGAGTCGACGGCCGACAATGTCCAGCTGATCGCCAACTACAAACTGAGCGATACCCGCTCGCTGGTGGCCGGCGTCAGCCGCAAGACCCGTTTCCCGACGATCAAGGAGCGCTTCTCCGGCGGCCTGGGCGCGGTTGTGCCGAATCCGGGACTCGACCCCGAGACGGCACTGCACTATGAGCTTGGCTACGAAGTGAAGACCCCGATCTGGAATGCCAAGGTGGCGCTGTTCCAGAGCAAGCTCACCGACGCCATCCAGAGCATCACACTCGCACCGACGACATGCGCCAGCCCGCCGTGCACGCAGCTGCAGAACATCGGCGAGCAGCGCAATCGCGGCGTCGAACTGTCGCTGGGTTTCACGCCGCTCGAGACGCTGCAGCTGAGCGGACAGATCAACGTCGTCGACGTGGACAATCTCACCAATCCCAACATCCGCTCGACCAACACGCCGGAATACAAGTACCTGCTGGCGGGCGACTGGCAGTTCCTGACGCAATGGGCGCTGCGGGTGGACGCGCAGCACGAGTCGAAGCGCTTCAGCAACAGCACCGGATCGCGCATTGCGGGTGACTTCACGCTTGCAAACGCCTTCCTGCGCTTCACGCCGACACAAGGCCTGGGTCTCGAGCTGGGCGTGCGCAATGCGACGGATGAGTTGTACGCGTATGAAGAAGGATTCTACGAGGCGGGGCGAACCTGGCTCGCCCAGATGGATTATCGCTTCTGATTCGAGGATCCCACGATGACACTGAAAGCATCGGCGATGGCAGTGGCCTTCCTCCTCTGTTGTCAAATCACGGCGGCTGCCGAGGACGATCCTTGCACCCGCTTCACGTGGGATGTGTCACACGAGCTCGCCGTCATGAAAGAGGAGCCGCGTACGCTCGCTGCCGCGCCCAATCCTCAAAGCGCCCTGCCCCAGCTCGATTTGGACACGCCCTACGAGATCACGCTCGCGGACCAGAGCGCCGCCGTCTTCATCATCACTCCCGGCAAACCGACATTGCCGGACGGCGCACATGCAGGAATCCTGCGCTTCCGGACTGACAAGGCCGGTCTCTATCGAGTCTCGATCACGAGCGGGCACTGGATCGATGTCATCGACGGCAAGGCGCTGCTCAAGTCGCGAGACTTCCAAGGCGCCCGCGGCTGCGAGCGTCCGCGCAAGATTGTTGAGTATGAGCTGCCCGGCGGCCGCGAACTGACGTTGCAACTGAGCGGGGCAGCCGATGCCAGCATCCTGCTGGCGGTCACGGCGGTCGCGAAGTAGCGGCAGGCCCTTCACGGTGGAATCGACTGAGGGAGCGAGGCGAAGACTGGTCACGAGCGCCGTGCTCGCCCTCTGCCTCCTGGACCTGAGCGCGTGTCGATCCCCGGAGGCGCTGGGAATTGTCGTTCAGGAGGACCTGCGCGCCCCGCAATCATGGCGCCCGCTCACGCAGGCCGAGCAGACACGCTTCGATCTGGGCCAGGCCGTCTTCAATACCGAATGGTCTGCTGCAACCGGCACCTCATCCGGCCGCACCGACGGTCTCGGCCCGCTGTTCAACGTTCAGAGCTGCGACGCGTGTCATAACAGCCGTCGACGTGGACGCGGCCCGCGTGGTGACGGAGAAGCGCCACTCGACCTGGTGATTCAGCTCGGTCGCATGCGTGCAGACGGGCAAGTCGAGCGCGGCATCGCCGAATACGGCCATGTGCTCAATACGAACGCCATCAGCGGCTTTGTGCCGGAGGGCGTCGTGTCGATTCGATACGAGACCCAAGTGCACACCTATCCGGACGGCGGCACAGCGTCATTGCGGGTGCCGCGCTATTCCATCTCTCGCTTGTCGGGCGCGCCTCTATCAGCGGACGTATTGATCATGCCGCGGATGCCACCCTCGGTTCAGGGCGTGGGCCTGCTCGAACGAGTGCCAGATTCTGAGCTGAAGCGACTGGCGAACTCCGTCCGGTCGCACGGCATCTCGGGCCGCGTGTCGCGGCTGAAGGATTCAACGCCGGCGTCAATGGGCCGCTTCGGCTGGCAGGCCACCGAACGCAGCGTGGCTTCGCAAACCGCGAGCGCGTTCGCGCGTGAAATGGGGCTATCCACGCAACTCATCGAGACACATGCTGATTGTGGCGTCGAGGATGCCGCGTGCCGTGATGCTCCGAATGGAGGTTTGCCGGAAGTCGAGGCGAATCTCTTCGACGCCCTGATCACGTTTCAGGAACTGCACGCAGTCCCGGTGTCGAGCGCGCTCGATCGAAACTCGAAGGAATCGAAACTGTTCGAGAACATCGGCTGCGCTGCATGCCATCGATCGGCATTGCCCGTTCACGTTGACGGCCGTGCCGCCACCATTCATCCATACACCGATCTTCTGCTGCACGACCTTGGCTCCGGGCTCGCCGATCGCGAACTCGCCGGCAGGGCCGCCCCTGGCGAATGGCGCACGGCTCCGCTATGGGGACTCGCAGCGGCGGCGGCCAGCGGTCAGTCATTGCGACTTCTGCACGATGGCCGGGCCCGTTCCGTCGAGGAGGCCATCCTCTGGCATGACGGGGAGGCATTGCATGCCCGTCAACGCTTCGAGCAACTGTCCGCCGCCCAGCGGCGCTCACTCGCAGAGTGGGTCGAGCGGCTCTGAGCCGTATCCCTACTTCGGATACCAGAACTGCAGGTGGCAGTTTTCGCAGATCTGGTCGATGGCGCCGGAGGCGTCGAGCAGTTTCGCTGCGTCTTTGGCCTGCGCGGCTGCGATGATGGGATTCATCGAAGCGACAAGCGCCTGTGCGAAAGCGCGAAAGGCATCCGGCTTGGCATCGATGAAGCCCTGGACCTGCTGCGCGCTGGTCGCGCCAGGATTGCCCTCGCCGTCCAGCTTCTGGCCCGGTGCAGCTGCCCGGAACTGCCTGGCAACCGCCAGCGACTGCGATGCCTGCTTCACCTGCGTGGCAGCCTGGAGCAGTTGCCCCCATTCGGCAGCGGTGAGTTTGGAAGCGTCGGCATTCCCGTTGTCGTCCATCGCCTTGTTGCCCAGGTCCCAGACCGCCTGCATCTGTACGGCAACCACGTTCTTCATCGACTCGTGAACGTTCGGTGGCGCGCTGGCATCTGGCGTCGTCCCTGCCGCCAGGGCAACTCCCATCACGCTCGTGCCGAGAAGAAGCAGAAACGATCTCATGACGGCTCCTACGTAAGGCCGCTGGCGCGATAAATGCGCCAGCGAGGCAAGTGACGACCTGCAGACCAGCCGGGAAGTCGGTGGTCGCAACGATGCTTGGGCGAAGCCGATTGTTGCCAGAGTGCCGTACGCCAACCAGTAAGTTACCGTAATGAAACGTTACACCGGCGTTACCGACCGCCTGCCGGATCGAATTGCGCGATCGGTACGCCGTGGGCGTATCAGGAGAGCCGCATCGACAGCTCCACGTCGCTCGCGAACGGCACGGAAAGGTAGCCGCGGCCGGAGCGCACGCGTGTCAGATAGTCTGGGGACATGTCCGCGTTGTCCGCGATGACCAGCGCGCCGGCACGCAGACGCGGCTCGAGCAAATCGAGGACGCGTGCATAGAGCACCTTGGCGCCATCGAGCAGGAGCAGGTCGATCGTATCGGGCAAATCGTGCGCCAGCGTCTCCAGCGCATCGCCCTCGCGGATCTCGACCAGATCGGCCAAGCCGGCAGCGCCCAGGTTCGCGCGCGCCTGCGCCACCTTGCCTGGTTCGAACTCGGTACTGACCAGTTGACCGCCGCCATTGTCGCGCAAGGCGGCGGCAAGGTGCAGGGTGGAAACACCGAACGACGTACCGAACTCGACCACCGAGCGTGCGTGACTGGCACGGGCGAGCATGTACAGCAAGCGACCGGTCTCGCGTGAGACAGCGAGATGAGCGTCCTTGGCGCGCGTATACAGGGAGCGCCAGTCGGCCCCGGCAATCAGATTCGCGCGCTGTTGCGGCGTCATTTCACCCATCTGCTTGTCCAGCACGGACTGGGTGGCATCGGCGTCGTCGAACAAGCGGGCCAGCAGGACCGAAACGGGCGGCAGGGCGAGTGTACTCATGACAGGAATCCTCGAGGATGGCGGGTGAAGTGCAGGTGCCGATAGAATGCGAATGATTCGTCGTATTCACAATTCGCATTCCGGATCTTCGCCATGAAGAGTCGCAAAAACCCAGTAGTGGCGCCGCGCAAGCGCCCTCGGCAGGCACGCTCGACCCAGTTGGTTGCAGACATTCTCGAGGCAGCTGTTCGCGTTCTGGAACGCGAAGGCGCCCGGCGCTTCACCACGGCGCGGGTAGCGCAGACAGCAGGTGTCAGCGTCGGCTCGCTCTATCAGTACTTCCCCAACAAGGAAGCCATCCTGTTCCGCCTGCAGGCTGACGAGTGGTCACGTACCGGAGGGCAGTTACAGGCCCTGCTCACCGAGACGGACCAACCGCCGTTGCAGCGCCTGCGCGCGATGGTACGAGCCTTCTTCCATTCCGAGTGCGAAGAAGCAGCATTGCGCACCGCGCTGGCCGATGCCGCACCGTTGTATCGAGATGCGCCGGAGGCGGCGACACACCGTCAGGCCGGTCGGCGCCAACTGATCGCATTCATGAGGGAGGCACTCCCGGATTTCGCTGCGAACAAACGCCAACACGCCGCTGATACGGTAATGACCGTGTTGACGGCGACCGGCAAGAGCGTATCCGAGCAGGGACGCTCACGCGCCAGCGTCGATGCACTGGCAAAGGCGGTAGGCGAAATGCTATGCGCCTACCTGGAGCGCGTGGCACAGCAAGCGGCGTGAGTTTCGTGGCGGACGCCGTCGAGCCGCCGCCCGCACAAGTGACGTTACTTCCCCAACTCCGGTGCCGAGCGTGTTTTGGCATCCCGGATGATCTTTTCCCAAGGATTCAGATCGGGCTCGGCGATCTTGGTCAGGGTGTTGCGGTCACGGTGCGTGAAGGGGGTATCGCGGCCGCGCACCATCAGAATGGTGTCGGAGACGTAACTCCACGAGCCATCGGCGTGGAAATCGACTTCGATGCGGTAGGAATCCGTGCGGAAGGCCTGTTCGAGAAAAGTCGTCGAGCAGATGCCGTACTCCGTCTGCCCCCGTTGTGCCGTCAGGACCAGCCTGGTCGCGTTCGGCTCCGCCTGTCCGGCGGCGATCGCCACCTGCCCGCGCGGGATCGCCACCGTCTGCAGGATGAGGCCGGTGGCCGGCTCCCAGAGCCAGTAACCGACCTGATCGTGAAAGGTGATCTGCTCTTCCGCGGTGTTGATGTGAACGTGGTAACGCAAGCCGTAGAACAACTGCGGTCCGTTGGTCTGCGGATCGATCGGCTGCATCTCGATACGCTCGAGATAATTGCGACGCTCCGGTCCGTCCGCCTTCGGATTGACGTCGACTCCCCGCTGCCCTTCCCAGATGCCGGCCAGGCGCCGCAACGGGCCGAGATGGGTCAGCGTGTCGGCATCGATATTCTCGGGTTCGGTGAAGATATCGTCCGGAATGCTCACGTCGTTGTCTCCCTCTTGCCTGTCTGTCGAGCCGCTGTTCGCGCCGCGATGCGGCTGTCTTGGATTGACCGCTTGCGCACAGAGTAGCAAGCTGAATCCGCCATGTCCCTTTGCCTGAAAGGCGCGATCGGCGCGGTGGAAACGAGGACTGCGAGATGACCAAGAGATTCAGGATCGGCGATCACGTCCGCTGGAATTCCGAAGCCGGCCGGGTGTCCGGAACGATCATCGCCATCCACACCCGGGACTTCGACTACAAGGGCCATGTGCGGCACGCCTCGAAAGAGGACCCGCAGTACGAAATCAAAAGCGACAAGACCGACCATATCGCGGCCCACAAAGGCAGCGCCCTCGACCACGCATCATGAAGCGGCGCGTGACGCTGCCGTTTTTCACCATCGGCCATTCCAATCGCAGCCTCGAAGAACTCGTCGCGCTGCTGCGCGAACCCGGCGTCGATCGGGTCGTGGACATCCGGACGGTTCCACGGTCGAGAGCCAATCCGCAGTTCAACATGGACACGTTGCCCGAAGCGCTGGCGGACTTCGACATTTCGTATGAGCATGTGGCCGCGCTCGGCGGGCTTCGCAGCAAGGACCGGAACCTGGCGCGGGACGTCAATGGCTTCTGGACCAACGAGAGTTTCCACAACTATGCCGACTACGCGCTCTCGGCGCAGTTCCGGGCCGGCCTGGAACACCTCATCGAGGCAGGACGCAAACAGCGCTGCGCCATCATGTGTTCGGAAGCCGTCTGGTGGCGCTGCCACCGGCGCATCGTCGCCGATCACTTGATCGCCCACGAAGAAAGCGTTTTCCACATCATGGAGCGAGGTCGCCTGGAACCCGCCCGCCTCACTGTGGGCGCCACGATTCGCCCCGACGGCGAGGTCGTCTATCCCGCGGCTCAGGATCAAGCAAACGAATGACGATCCGCCCCCCCGGCGATCGATACGCATCGAGTGCGCGCAAGGTAAACTCGGCAGGCGATCCACGCATAGATAAAGAGAACCAGGTCGACCGATGGCCAAGAACACCCGCTCCGCCAAATCCTCGCGCTCGCGCATCCAGAAACAGCACGCCGGGTCCATCAAGCGCAGGAAGCCAGGCAAGCGACTGGAGCGGATCGCACGGCAGATCAAGGACTCCGACGAGTTCGTCGATCACGTCGCTGGTCTCTGCGGTCGGTATCGGCACGAGCACGCGCTTCGGGAAGGCGCAGCCCAGGCGGCGCTACGCCAGTCCACACGAACATTCCATCGATATGCCACCGCGCTCGCGCTTTGGTTGCAGCAGGCTCACGACGGCGCGATGACGGCAATCGAGCGCGAGGCACTCGACCGCATCGGCACGCTGCTCCACGGCTCCCCCGGTGCAGCACGAGCACAAACCGGACCGATCCTTGACTGGTTGACGCGCGCCGGCCAAGCCGCCGAGGCAAGCATCGCCAAGATGACACGACGGCAGGACGACCTGGCCGGCAGCGCGGCACAGGTTGTAGCCGAGGGGCTGCGAGCGACCTTCGAGCATCACAAGCTGAAGGTCACACTCTCCGCAACGGACCCGGAACAGCCCAACGCCGTGCTTCTGTTGTGCGCCATCGCCCGGGACGCAGGCGATGATTCACTGGACGCGGATGCGGCAAAGGCCGCCCTGCGCGAAGCCGGTCGGGCCCGACGCCCGGCTTCACCCTGATCCACAACCTGCGGCACCACATCGCATGATCTGCTCGCGGGGCTGGACCTGACCCATGCGGATGCATCGACGCCAGTCGGTGCCGATCTGCGGGTGCCGGCAGTGACTGCAACGCGTCTTTCCACGCTGTCATGACAGTTCCATGATCCAAGCGCTGCCGCCGGTTCCGGTCATCGTCACGTTCGTGTTGCTCGGCCTTTCCATCCTCGGACTGTGGGTGGGACGGGCGATGTGGGGCGTCGCGTTGCTGCTCGCGATCGTCGCGGGCTACATGGCTGGCGTGCTCGCGAATGTCGCGGTGTTGTGGATCGCCCTGTTCGCTGCAGCCTGCGTCCTCTACCGTCACGTGCAATGGCCCGACGCAAGCACACCAGCTAGAGCACTCAAAGCCCTGGCTGCCGTCGCCGTCCTGCTCCTGAGCGTGGCGCTTGCCGCGCACGCCCTGCCCGGATTTCACAATCTGCTGATCGCTCGCGATGTGGTGCTATCGCCCGGCGCCGAGCCGTATACGCTGTACCTGAACTTCGACAAGACCCTCGTCGGCATTCTGATCCTGGGCATCGTCTACGGCGGACTGCTCCATACCGCACGCGATCTCGGACAGGCATTGCGGCGGGCCGCGCCAATCATTCTCGTCATGGTCCCGGCCATCGCCGTCCTGGCTTTTGCCCTGGACTATTTACGCTACGACCCCAAGTGGCCGGCGCTGTTCTGGATCTGGGCGGCCTCGAACCTGTTGCTTACCTGCCTGAGCGAAGAGGCTTTCTTCCGCGGCTTCGTGCAGCGAGAGTTGCAGAATGCGTGGCGCCATCGACCGTACGGCGCCTGGCTCGCCATCGCGATCAGCGCGACGACTTTCGGCCTCGCACATTTTGCGGGCGGCATCAGTTACGTCGTGCTGGCAACTGCGGCAGGTTTTGCATACGCGCTGGTCTACCGGGTCACCGACAGGGTGGAAATGTCCATGCTGGCGCATTTCACGCTGAACACGATCCACTTCCTGCTGTTCACGTACCCGCGAGCGGCATAACAGCCTGCTGCAAATGCCGCCTTAGCGCGGCGTAGCGGACTGTCCGCCAGCATTGCTTTCGTTCGTCTGCACCATCATGCCGCCGATTTCCTTCAACAGCTTGGCTGCGACCAGCACCGTCAGATCGGAGATGTCGCAGCGCGGGTTGTACTCGACGATATCCGCAGCCACGATGGGCTGATCGATGCGATGGAGCAGATCGATGACCTGGCGCGGAGAGAGACCCCCGGGTTCGCGGTGCGACACACCGGGCGCATAGGCCGGATCCAATCCGTCGATATCCAGCGACACGTACACCGGCGTTTTCAGATCGAGCTGCAGGTTCGCACCCCAGCGAGCCGGCTCGATGACCTCGACACCGAAACGCCGGAACTGCTCGCGGTGATGATCGTTGACCGTGCGTAGCCCGATCTGGATCAAGCGGTCCGCCAGCCCCTCTTCCATGATTCGTGCGAAAGGTGAAGCATGCGAGCGCGGATTGTCCTGGTACGCGTGATAGATATCCGGGTGCGCATCTATATGAACGATCGTCAATGCCGAATGACGCCGACGCACGGCCCGCAGGATCGGGTGAGTGATGGCATGATCCCCGCCCAGGCAGATCAAGGGATCGCCCGACTCCAATGCACGTCCGACGTCGCGCTCGATCGTCTCCCAGGGATCCTCGGCAGAATCGAACCGGATATCGCCATGATCTCTGAGCCGGCCCGGCACGCCCAGATCGACGCCGCTCTCGCTCCAGATGCTCCGGGCATCGCAATGCAGCTCGCGACGAATCAACGGCGGCGCTTCGGCCGCGCCTCTCATGTAAGACGAGTTCGCATCGTGCGGGACACCCAGCAGAGAAACGCCGACCATGCCGATCTCCTTCCTTCCAGTGTTCCGGCACCGTACCGGCCGTGCCGCCCGCCGGTCCACTTCAATTAACTTGCGATGTTTGTAAGATTCGCTTCATGTTCGACCTGACGCGGCTGCGGCTACTGCGGGAACTTGCCCATCGCGGCACCATGACCGCAGTGGCGACCGCGTTCGGTCTTACTTCGTCGGCCGTCTCGCAGCAGCTTGCGACGCTCGAACGAGAAGCTCGCGTGAAACTGCTCGAACGCACCGGTCGGCGCGTGCGATTCACCGCAGAAGGACAGCGGCTGGTCGCGCACGCCGAGGCGATTCTTCAGGCGGTGGATGCAGCCGAGCAGGATCTGAGGACGGCCGGCGAGCGACCGAGCGGCGTGCTCGAAATTGCATCCTTCGCCACTTATGCGAAGGCGTACCTGCTGCCCGCGGTCGTTCGAGCCCGCAACCGGTTTCCGGAGCTGAACGTCGTCATCCACGAGCTGGAGCCTGCCGACTCCATCGAAGCCGTCCGCGACGGACGCTGCCATCTGGCTGTGATCTTTGCTTACAGTCTCGCGCCTCGCCCCGAGATCGCCGGCCTGATCTCGCAACAGCTCATGGAAGAGCATCTGCTACTGGCGCTACCCGGGCAGTGGCGCGACGAGCCTGATCCGGTCAACCTGAAGCGGCTGGCTGAGGCGAACTGGATCGTCGGTTCGCGGCAGTCGGACGACCGCCACCTCGCCGAGCGCGCCTGCGCCGTCGCCGGCTTCGTGCCGCGAATCACGCACACTGTCGACGACTACGACCTGGTATTGCAGATGGTTGCGGCAGGACTCGGCGTGGGATTCGTACCGGAACTGGCACTGCAGCACTGCAACACCGAGGCCGTAACGGTACGGACAGCCGACGGCCCGCCGATGAGCCGCCGCATCCATGCAGTGACGCGCAGCGCGATCGTCGCCTCGCCGACGGTTCGCGCCGTGTTGTCGGAGCTGACAGAAACGAGCTGAGCGATCCTGCCCGACCGGCGAACATTGCTGGGGATCTGCACGTGATTCAGACCTTGTACCGTTGCCTCGTCTGCGCAGTCATCGCGCTCTGGTCTGCGATATCGTCTGCGGCACCGGCGGCAGCAGCTTCGAATACCCTCGACCTGCCGGGTGTCACGGTCCACGTCGACTTTCGTGGCAGCGAATTCACGGCAGGCACCCAGCCGGTCCTGGCCTGGATCGAAAGGTCGGCGACCATCGTGCACGGCTACTACGGCCGGTTTCCGGTGAAGAATCTGCAGATCCGCGTCATCTCGGTCGACGGGCGCGGTGTGCAGGGCGGCACGACCTTCGGCGCGCCGCAGGCCCTGATTCGCGTTCGCGTCGGACGCGAAGTGACCGAGGCACAGCTGTCGGATGACTGGGTGCTGGTGCACGAGATGATTCATCTGGCCCTGCCAGATGTCGGCCGGGACCACGCCTGGCTGTCCGAGGGATTGGCGACCTATGTGGAAGGCATTGCGCGAGCGCAGGCAGGAAATCGCGCCATTGCGGATGTCTGGTCCGAGTACATGCGCTCGATGCCTCAAGGTCTGCCGCAAGCCGGCGACCAGGGCCTCGATCACACGCATACCTGGGGACGAACGTACTGGGGCGGCGCGATCTACTGCCTGCTGGCCGACGTGGAAATCCGTCGCCGCAGCGACAACAGGATCGGGCTGCAACAAGCGCTGCAGGCAATTGCCGAAAAGAGCGGCGGACTCACTGCCGACTGGCCGATCTCGCGTGTGCTGGCGACTGGAGATGCCGCGCTTGGCATGAGCGTTCTTCAGGATCTCTACGACCAGATGAAGGACACGCCGATGCAGCCGGATCTCCCGGCGTTGTGGAAGCGGCTGGGCATCGAGCTGGACGGCGGCCGGCTTCGCTTGCACGACGATGCGCCGCTCGCAGCGATTCGCAAAGCCATCACGGTGCCGGCATCGTCGCGATCTGAAGAGGCGGCCACTAATCGACGTTGACGACTACCTTGCCGCGCGCATGCCCGCCTTCCAGGTAGCGGATCGCCTCCGGCGCCTCGCTCAGGGTATAGCGCCGGTCGATCACCGGGGTGAGCTTGCCCGCCCGCGCCTGGTCGGCCAGCCAGTTCAGATCTTGCGGGTTGAGCTCGGCCAGGAACATGAACATCTTCGGGCGAACGAACGGCGACAGCAGGCTGGCCTGCAGCGGCCGGCCCATGGGTCCGATCCAGGCGTTCTCGCTGGAGCCGCCGACGATCACGAGAATGCCGTCGGGTTTGAGCACGCGCGCCAGACTTAGCAGCGAGTGATTGCCGACATTGTCGAGGATCACGTCGTAGCGTTCGGCGCCCTGCGTGAAATCCTGCTTCGTGTAATCCACGACCTGATCGGCTCCGAGCGAGCGGACCATGTCCACGTTCCTGCCGCTGCACACGCCGGTCACTTCGGCACCTAACGATTTCGCGATCTGGACCGCGAAGGTGCCAACACCACCCGATGCGCCATTGATGAGAACTTTCTGACCTGGCTGAACGTGCCCCTGGTCCCGCAATCCCTGCAACGCCGTGACGGCTGCGATCGGGATCGCCGCTGCCTGCTCGAAGCTCAGATTCTGCGGCTTGAGCGCCAACGCGCGGCTTTCGCGAACCACGACATACTCCCCCAGCGCGCCGCTTCTACCGCCGAACACTTCATCGCCGGGCTTGAACTGCTTGACGCTCTTGCCGACAGCTTCGACCGTGCCCGCAAAATCGACGCCCATGCGATCGTCGTCCGGCGCGCCCAGCCCGGCCGACAGCCGCATGATGTACGGCTTGCCCCGCATGTAATGCCAGTCCAGCGGATTGACCGAAGCCGCCTGTACCTTGACCAGTACCTGATCATCGGCCGGGGCGGGCTTGGCAACCTGCTCCAGCTTCAGCACGTCGGGCGAACCGTAGCAGCGATAGACGATGGCTTTCATATGCGTCGCACCTGCCGCCAAAGGCTGCGGGTCGCCGCAAGGTGAATCGTGGCTCAGGGCAATCGCCGCGGAGATGACGACCAGAGCCAGGACCGCAACAGCGATGGACAGGATTCGTGTACGTCGGCTCATGTCGGCACTCCTGATTCTGATGACGCATTGCACGGCGCAGAGGACGTCTCCACGGGCCGCGACTATGGGCGTCGGGCTGCTCCAAGGCGAGACACTTGCGACGAGTTGCGGCCGGCGCGGTACGGATCACGATTGCAGCGGATGAACGGCGACCGAAGGGCGGATCAACGACAGACACTTGTAGGCGGAAGACGCCAGCACTCGTCTATAGTCACGCCATGGCACTCGCCGCTGCTTCACATGAACCGCACGGATTGGCCCGGATACTGGCTTGGCGCCGCGTGCGATTCACGCTGGTGGTTTCGGCGCCGTTCGGATTCCTACTTGGGCTTCTCAGCGAAACTGCGATGATCATCGTCATGGCGCGCGCCATGACGGTCGGGCTGGCAGCCATGCTGGCATTCGGCCTGTTCGAGCAGTGGCCGAAGCGCTTGCCGCGTTGGCTCGCACGCGCACCGCTGCAGCTGATCGGCATCGCCGTTGTGATTCCGTTCGCAGCCCTGCTCGCCTACTACGCGACCACTGGCGGCGACCCGCGGATCGCGGAAGACGAGAGCCGAGCCATGGGTTACGCCATGCTCACTTTCACCGGTGTGTTGTTCGCACCGTGGATCGCTGTCGGCGCGATGCTGAAGCAGCGCGATGCCTTCGCGCGCGATCAAGCGATGGCTTTCGAGCTCGAACGCAGCCGCCTGGAGCGCAATGCATTGGATGCGCGACTGCGACTGCTACAGGCACAGGTGGAGCCGCACTTTCTGTTCAATACGCTGGCGAACGTACAGGCGCTGGTGGACGCGGGCTCGCCGCAGGCATCGACAGTACTCAAGAGCCTCATCGCTTATCTACGCGCAGCCGTTCCTCGCATCCACGATCCCGCGACCACGCTGGGCCAGGAGATGGAGCTGGTTCGTGCCTATCTGGAGCTGATGCAGATGCGCATGCCGGACCGCCTGCAAGTGGCACTGCACATCGATCCGGCGACGATGCCGTTGCAGTGCCCGCCGATGACCTTGCTGACGCTGGTCGAGAACGCAGTCCGGCACGGCATCGATCCGAGCGAGGAAGGCGGCCGCATCGACGTGGACGTGTGGTTGCGCGACAGCCGCTGCTGCATCCGGGTCGTCGACACCGGCGTGGGCTTGCGCCAAGGCAGCGGCGGACTCGGTACGGGTCTTTCGACTCTGCGCGAGCGCATGCAGCTCGCGTTCGGCGGCGACGCGCAACTACGGCTGACGGAAATCGAGCCGCACGGCGTCTGCGCCGATCTCGACTTTCCGGCCCGACGACAGGAATCGCCATGACGGCACAACATCCAACCGCGTTGATTGCCGACGACGAGCCGTTGCTGCGCGAGGCGCTGGAGCGGATGCTGGCGCAGGCCTGGCCCGAGCTGGAGATCGTGGCACGCGCACGCAATGGGCGCGAGGCGATCGACAGGTTCGAAGAACTGCATCCTGACATCTGCTTTCTCGACGTTCAGATGCCTGGCAAGACCGGAGTCGAAGCTGCCAGCCACATCGGCCGGCGTGCTCATCTGGTTTTCGTTACGGCGTACGACGAGTACGCAGTACAGGCGTTCGCGCAGGGTGTGCTCGACTATCTGGTGAAACCGGTCGAGCCAGCGCGCCTTACAGAGACGGTTGCGCGCTTGAAGGAACGTCTGCGTGCCGCGCAGCCAGCGCTCAATACCGAAGCATTGATCCAGCAGCTCGCAGCCAGTTTTCAGAGCAGCCCACCGCAGGCGCCGCTGCGATGGATTCGCGCATCGGTAGGAGCAACGGTGCGCCTGATCCCGGTCGAAGACATCGACTTCCTGCGATCCGAGGAGAAATACACCCAGGTCGCGTGGCGCGACGATGCCGGACAGCCGCGCGAGGCCGTGATCCGCACGCCGCTGAAAGAGCTCATTGCCCAGCTCGATCCGGCGCGCTTCGCGCAGGTGCATCGCTCGGTCGTAGTGAACCTGAACGCCATCAGCCACGTCACGCGCGGCGCCAACGAGACGGCGGACATTCACCTGAAAAGTCGCAGCGAAGTGCTGCCAGTAAGCCGCAGCTACCTGCACCTGTTCCGCCAGATGTAATCCGCCGCCGACTTCGCGCGATGGTTCCGGAACGCCAAGGGTTGGCAGCGCGTTCTTCAGAATTCATCGACGAACACCGGTGCGCCGCCGCGCCGTGTTCCCAAACTACGTATTCTCAGCCCTTAGGGAAGCCCGAACACTCGCGACCGCGGGCATCCTCGTCCGCATTGGAGGTCGTCATGCGGCGAGCCATCGTTACCCTCCTGGGTGCAGTGCTGATGACTTGGGGCGCGGCCGCTGCGGCCGACAGCTACAGCGATACGGTCTCTCTATTCAAGAACGCGGGCGAAAGCGCAGCGTTTTTCGACAACAGTTACGGCTATGCAGTCTTTCCAACCGTCGGCAAGGGCGGGCTGGTCGTTGGCGGCGCGCATGGAGATGGGCGCGTGTACGAGGGCGGCAAATATGTCGGCGACACGTCCATGACCCAGCTGAGCATCGGCTTCCAGGCCGGCGGGCAGGCCTACAGCCAGATCGTATTCTTCGAGGACAAGCGCGCGTTCGATGAATTCACGCGCGGCAACTTCGAATTCGGCGCCGATGTCGGCGCGGTGGCGATCACGGCCGCCGCATCCGCGAAGGCCGGCACCACTGGCGCTACCGCCGGCGCGAGCGGTGGCAAGAAGGACGCGACCACGGCGGGCAGGTACTACAAAGGCATGGCCGTGTTCACCATCGTCAAAGGCGGCGCGATGTACGAAGCCTCGGTGGGCGGACAGAAATTTTCGTACAAACCTTTGTCAAGCTGAGCAGCGCCTGAGTCGAGCTGCGCGATCCGTCTATCAGGCGTTGGATCGCTCGCCGTAGCGCTCGAACCGTTCGCTTCGAGCGACGTCCGAGCAGCTCAGCCTTGCAGCTGTCTGCCGACTACTGCTTCAGTGCCTGATTCACTCAGGCATGCAGCAGCGCGCGAAATCGCTCTTTCGCTTCCGGCACGAGGTCCGAGGTCTGCTCCGGCCCCGGGAACGTTCCCGCCGCCACGTCGCGCGTGAACTGACGAGCCGCTGCCACCACATCCTGCGCGACGTTCAAATAGCGCCGCGTGTGTCGCGGCTGGAAGTCCGTGTACAGACCGAAGAGATCGTGAAACACCTGAATCTCGCCATCGCAGTGCGGGCCGGCGCCGATGCCGATGGTTGGAATGGCGAGCTGACGCGAGATCTCCTGTGAAACCGACGCCGGCACCAGCTCCAGCACGACAGCAAAAGCGCCTGCCGCCTCCAGTGCTTTGGCCGCCGTAACGAGCGAAGCAGCGACCGAAGGATCGCGCCCCTGAACTCGCGGCCCACCCATGGCGTGCGTCGACTGCGGCGTGAACCCAAGGTGTCCGCAGACGGGAATGCCGGCGCGCACCAGGCGCTCGATGGTTGGTGCGATCTCCAATCCGCCTTCGATCTTGACCGCTCCGACCTTGCCCTCGGTCATCAGGCGAGCGGCATTGCGCATCGCCTCCTCCACCGAAACCTGATAGGTCATGAAAGGCATGTCGCCGATCAACAGGGCACGATGCGCGCCGCGCGCCACCATCTGCGCGTGATAAATGATCTGATCGAGGCCGACCGGCAGCGTCGTGTCCTGCCCCTGCACCACCATCCCCACGGTGTCACCGATCAGGATGATCGGCACGCCGGCGGCGTCCACCATCTGTGCCGCCGTGTAGTCGTAAGCCGTGAGCGCGGCGATGCGCTCGCCGCGACGCTTCATGGCAACGATGTCGAGAACCGAAAGCCGGTGAGATTTCATGTGGTTGCGCCCCTTGTTCCGGATGGCCGGACGGCGCAAAGATTCCACCGGCATGACCATTAGTCAACGCTAAGGTACTTTGCAATCACCCAAGTAGGTGCTTATATCTCTGCATGACCCTAGAAGATCTGCGCATCCTGGTCGCCGCCTGCGAAGCGGGCAACATGAGCTCACTGGCGCGCGAACTGCGCCGTACGCAGTCCTCGATCAGCCAGCACATCGCGCGACTCGAAGCCGAGCTCGGCGTGCGACTGTTCGAACGTCATGCGCGCGGCATCGCACCGACGGCCGCGGGCAAGATTCTGAAAGATTTCGCACTGGAGGGCCTCGATGCCATCGAGGTGGGCCTGCAACGCATCCGCGCCCTGCAGCAGGGCGAATCGGACACGCTCACCATCACCACCGGCGGCACCACCGTGCGGCATTTCATGAGACAGGCCGTGGTCCGCTTCCGCAAAGAGCATCCGGACGTAAACCTGCGCTTCCTGCCGGCCAGCTCGACCCGGCGCTGTTTCGAGATCCTGCGCCTGAGCAAGGCCGATCTCGGTTTCGTCACCACCGGCGAGCCGGCGCGCGGCATCAACGAGCGCACCATCGCCCGGCAACACCTGTTCCTGCTGACGGCAAAGGACGATCCGCTGGCGAAGCGCCGCAAACTGCTGCTCAAGGATCTCGGCTCGATCCGCTATCTCGGACTGGCCGGCGGCACGACTCACCACAGTGCCATCGAACAGGCGGCGCTGGAGCGCGGCATCGAGCTCAAGGCGGAAGTGGTCTTCGATGATTTCGACACCGCCAGGATTTTCGTCGAGCTCGGCCTGGGGCAAGCCATCGTGCCGGCCGTGCACGCGCACAACTTCGAGAAGGGCGGCGCGGTGAAGGCGATACTCATCGCCGATCTGCCGCCGGTGTCGATCGGCTGGGCATTCCGGCATTGGCGTCATCTGTCACCCGCGGCACGGGAGTTCGTGGCGATCGCCGATCACGAGATCGGGAAACTGCACGGCGTTGCGGGGTTCGAGCTCGTCTAAGGAAGACCTGATTGGCTTATTCCCGTCATTCCCGCGCAAGCGGGAATCCATCCGATCAGCCAGATGGACTCCCGCCTGCGCGGGAGTGACGGAGAGATCGCGGGACGGCGGGTAGATCCCGAGCGACCTCGAGCAGATCGAAGCAGCTGACCCGCGAGATCCTCAGGCCGCCTGCCGCGTCAGCTGCTCGGCACCGTGACTCGTGTCGCGATGCCCGGCTCGCTCGGCCGCCGGCGCGGCGTGTCCCGCGTCCTGCATGGAGAAGGAAGAGATCGCTGACAGCATCTGCGTCGACTGGCCGTGCAGAGCTTCGGCAGTCTCGATCAGCTGTGCTGCCATCTGCGCATCACGCTGCGTGATCTCGTCCATCTGTGCCATGGCCTTATTGATCTGCTCGATGCCGGCGGACTGTTCGCGGCTGGCGGTTTCGATCTCCGCGATCACGTTCGTGACCCGCTTCACCGACTCCACCACCTGCTTCATCGAGTGCTCGGCCTGGCTGGCCAGCTCGCTGCCGCGCGCCACGGTTTCCCCGGAGGCTGCGATCAGTTCCTTGATCTCCTTCGCCGAAGCCGCCGAGCGCTGCGCCAGGCTGCGTACTTCCTGCGCCACGACTGCGAACCCACGACCCTGATCGCCGGCCCGCGCCGCTTCCACCGCCGCATTCAGCGCCAGCAGGTTGGTCTGGAACGCGATGCCATCGATGATGCCGACGATGTCACTGATGCGCTTGGAGGATTCGGTGATCGCTCCCATCGTCGCATAGACCTCGCTGACGACTTCGCGGCCGCGCGCCGTCGCCACCGATGATTGATTCGCCAGCTCGGTCGCCTGGTGCGCATTCTCGGTATTGCGCGTGACAGTCGCCGTCAGCTGTTCGAGCGAAGCCGCCGTCTCCTCCAGGCTGGCAGCATGCTCGCCAGTGCGATTGGACAGCTCTGTATTGGCCGCCACGACCTGGCCGACCCCATCGCGCACCTGCCCGGCTGCAGCGAGATTGTCCTTGAGCACGCCATCGAGCTTGACCCGCACCTGTTCCAAGGTGCGCGCCACTGCCGCGGTGCAGATCACACCCTCGACCGGAATCCGGCTGCGCGTATCGCCGCTGAGCAGCTGGAATGCCGCGCGCTGCATTTTCAGCAGAGGCTGCACCACGCTGTTCTGTACGTAGAACATGTTCGACAGTGCCACGACCGTCCCCACCAGGCCGAGCACGCTCATCAGGCTGAAGCCGGATTGGGCGAAACTCATGGCCGTCATGGTAGCCAGCAGCGCGCTCAGGAAACCGATCACCACCCAGGTGCCGGCACGCAGCGACGGCGCCAGCATTCGCTTGGCGGCGCCGAGCATGGAGGTGTCGACGATGTTGCCTTCCTTGATCTTGAGATTGCGCGCCCGACCGTTGCGGATGTCGGCGTAGATGCGCTCAGCCTGCTGAATCTCGTCGCGCGTGGGTTTGACCCGTACCGACATGTAGCCGACGATCCGGCCGCCATCCATCATCGGCGTGATGTTGGCGCGCACCCAGTAGAAGCCGCCGCTCTTGCGGCGATTCTTCACGATGCCGGTCCAGCTGCGGCCGGCGCGGATGGTGGCCCACAGGTCGGCGAACACTTCGCGCGGGATATCCGGGTGCCGCACGATGTTCTGCGGCTGACCAAGGCATTCCTCCAGCGAAAACTCGCTGCTGCTGAGGAAGGCGGGATTGGCGTACGTGATGCGGCTGCTCGGATCCGTGTGCGTGATGATGACCTCGTCATCGGGCAACACGTACTCCGCCTGGGTCACCGGTCCATTCATTCTCATGATTCGTCGACACTCCTCAAAGGGCCGCGCGAACGCTCGCGCCTGATGCCTCTATGTCCGGTTGTCGGCCTGCCTGATCGTTTTCTGAGTCTCCGGGGCTGAATTCAGGTTCCCCCTTACCGAAATCAGCGCCGCAACGCACCACCCGTTTCGCAGCTCGGAACGAGCACCAGCCCTGCGACCTTCGGGCAGCCGCTGCAATGGAAACGCTCATGTCCACAGAAGCCTATTGAGACCCGCTCGATACCCCTTCTACGGAGGAACCCGACATGAACGCTCATCGACGCATCGTGAAACCCTTGTTGAACTGCTGCCTGGCCGCCGCCCTCTCCTGCAGCGCGCTCGCCGCCATGGCCGACACGCCGTTGCCGGCCAAGAGCGTGGTCGTGCGTTACGCCGATCTGAATCTGGCCAATCCCGAGGGCATCCAGACGCTCTACCAGCGGATCCGGATGGCCGCGAGAGTGGTTTGCGGCGGTTCTGAATCGCGCTCCGTGCAGGCCTTGCACCTGGCGAGCCAGTGCCGCGAACGCGCGATCGACGACGCGGTCAGCAAGGTCAACAACCGCATCCTGACTGCAATGCACAAAGAGAAGACCACACGCCGCAACGTTTGAGTCTCGTAGACTCGGCAACAGGAGCGGTCACGCCGCTCTTGTTGCAATTCACCCAACGAAGGCGCTGAATCCAACCCCCCGGAGGCTGGCGGTGCATCACCTCCTCTCAATCCAGGCACTGGCGGATGCTCACGTGACCGGTACCGATGCAACGCTGGAATCGTCCTCGCGACCCCGAGCCGATTCGCACGCTCACGAGCGGCCGGCCACCGGTTCGAACAGCTTCGCGGCACCCGACTTGCAGCGCAGCGATATCGAAGCGCTCATCGGCCGTGACTACATCGGCCTGCGCACGCTGATCTTCCGCCGCACCGGCGACCCGCAGGCCGCCGCGGACCTGCTCAATGACGCCATCTGCACGGCCTGGGAGAAGTATCGCGAGGGCCGCCTGGAGCGACCCGAGCAGATCTGCGGCTACATCTTCCAGGTCGCGATGAACCATCTGCGCAATCGCCGGCGCAGCGCCGGCGAGCGAGCGGATCTGCGGGTGGATGCCGACGTCATCGACACGCTCGGTGCCGAGGACGCACCGGACGATTTCGACCAGGATGGCCGCGTCACCGATCAGGTGATCCGCATCATGCGCGGCATGGAGTCGGCGCGCGACCGGACGCTGCTGATCCGGTTCTACCTGGACGAGGAGGACAAGGAAATCATCTGTCGCGACCTGCGCCTGACGCCGGCACAGTTCGCGACGATTCTGCATCGCGCCCGCCGGCGACTGAAGGAGCTGCTGGAGCAGCACGGGCTCGATCGGTCCGACGTGTTCTCCTGGTTGCTGGTGTAGCAAGGAGTCGCCATGTCAGTCACTCGCCTTGTCACGGACGATCCGACGCTCGCCAGCCGCTATCTCGCGAACCGACTGGCGGAGGACGAGCGCACGGCGTTCGAGGAACGACTCGTCACCGATCCGCAGGCATTGCGCGAACTGGAGGCCACCGCACGCTTCAAGCTGGGCCTGGCGAAGCTGCGCAGAAATGGCCGGCTCGCAGATCTCGTCCAGGAGCGACCGTCAGCCGGACGCTGGCCGTATAGCGTGGCCGCGGCGGTCGCGGCGCTGGCCATCGCAATCGGCGTAGTGCGCTGGACCGGCGACGCAAAGCCGATGCTCGCCGGAGAGCTTTCGACACTGGTGGATGGCAGTGGCAACCCGTTGCACCTGGCCAATACCTACGCCGTGTTCCACGCGCGCGGCAGCGTACGTAACACCATCATCGAGCTGCCAGCATCGCCCCAGGCGATTCAACTGCGTGTGTTGCCGGACGTAGCGGCACAGCAAGCAACGACCTATCGCGCTTCGCTGCGCCGGCTTGCAGATGGTGGCCGCATCGAACCGGTCGCAACCCTCGAGGGATTGCGAGCGGCGGGCGATGGCTTCATCGCGATCTACATCGACTCGCAACGAATGACGCCGGGCGACTACCAGCTCAGCGTCGCCAACAACGCCGATGGCACGGCAGCGACGACGTTCGGCATCCGAGTGATCCTGGCCCGCTGAATTCTGACTGGCCGCTGGAACCCGGCTTCTTCATGGAGGCGTGAAGCAGTCAGACGCTTTGGGGAGCGGCGCGTCCGCGGTACCGGCGATGAGAATCCAGCCGACTCTCGCTGCAGTGATTGCCATGTGCGGGTTGCTGCAGCCCTGCTGCGACGCGACTGCTGCCGCGAACTGCCAACCAATGCTGGCAGGCCGACCCTCCATCTTCGAGATGAGCTTCGAACTGGGCGGCGGCGAACGCACACGCCGCCAACTGCTGCTGCCGCCCGGTACCGACATATTGATCTTCGCCCGCGAGCGCGGCGTCGATGTCCGGCTCGAAGTCATGCGCGACGGCAAGATCGCAGCACTGTCGGACAGCCCCATTTTTCGCACCGGTACGCAACGCGCGACTTTCGCAGCGGTACCGGGAGCCACATACGCTATCAATCTCGTAGCGAAGGAGTACACGAACTCACGCGGGCACGTAGATGTTCGAGCGGTCGCGCTGCAAACGGGCGAAGCCGCGGATGCGTGCATCGGACTCCAACGCTCCCTTGCCGCGGCCGACTCCCAGTTCGCTACTGGACAACTGGTCACACTGGGCCTGCGAGCCAGCTCGGAGACGGACGCTGCAGCCGCCTACGCCGCAAGCGCCAAGGGCTATGCCGGGGTTGCCGAAACTCTTGCAGCTGCAGATTCCTCCGCACTACTTGCGGAAACCCAGCACGCCGCAGCCGCGGCTTTGTACTGGGGCGTTCAGGACTGGGAGGCATCCTGTGCGGCTGCGGACCGTGCCATGCGCACTTATCGAAGCATCGGCGCGGCCTACGGCGTCGCCAAGACGCAGGCTTTGCTTGCTGCGGCGCTGATGGAAACGGCGCCATCGACGAAGCTCGACTGCGGCGCCGATGCCAGGCTGAAGCCAGAGTCGCGAACCCAGCGCATTCGTCGCCTGCTCACCTCGGCCGCAGCCACTCATGAAAAGCGTGGCGAACCCTACGACCAGGCACTGGCGCTCAACGATCTGGGGCTGGCGTCGCAGATGGCCGATGACTATCGCAACGCCTTTCCCGCCTTCGAGCGCGCACTGACGCTGTACGAACAGACAAGAGAGACGCAGAAACAGGCACAGGTGCTGCAGAACATTGCCTGGACGGACTATGGTCTGGGCCGGCTGTCGGCCGCACTGCCGTTGTATTCGCGTGCGCTGGCATTGCTGCAGCCGAAACAGGATCCGACGCTTTACGCCGCCATTCTCAACAACAGCGCGCTCGCCAACACCGCTGCAGGCAATTACGACACTGCTCTGCAGCAGCTGAGCGAGAGCCTGGACCTGATCCGCATCTCGCAGGACAAGTGGTGGGAAGTCACGATCCTCGACAACATCGGCCGGGTGTACGACCGGACCGGTGCAACCGACCTGGCCCTCGACTTCTACACGCAGGCGCTGGCGATGGCGGACGCGAGCCGCATCAGCAGCGGCCGGCGTACGATTCTTTCCAAGATGGCGACCATCTTTCGCGAGAAGGGCGAGTACGTGCGCGCCATCGCAGTTCGCAAGGAAGCATTGAGCCTGGCGCAGTCGCCATCGTCCATCGTCTCCACCACCATCGAGCTTGCGGCCGATCAGCGCGCCGGCGGCAACCTGGAGCAGGCCGATGAGCTGCTGCACTCGATCCTGTCGAAGCCGCAGATCGCGATCGGCGACTTCAATCGGGCCGTCGCCTTGCAGGAGCGCGGGTATGTCGCCGCGGCCCGGCACATGTCCGGGCAAGCCGAGTCGGACTATCGCAAGGCGCGCAACCTTTTTCATGCGCTCGATGTGCCGCAGCGCGAGTTCTCGGCGTCGTTGGCATTGGCACAATCTCTAGCGGCGCGCTCGTCTTCACAGGCGGCGCTCGATGAGTTGTCGCGCACGTTGCAGCTGGCCGAACAGATTCGGCTACAAAGCGCCAACCCGGAGCTGCGCGCCAGGCTGCTGGCAACCTCCAGACCGGCTTTCGACTTGAAAATTTCCCTGCTGGCGGCCCGGTATTTCGCCAACCCGCAAGCGGCGAATGCCAGTTCGCTCGCGCTCGACGCGCTGCTGGTTGCCGAGCAGGCCCGCGCCCGCGCCTTGCTGGATTTCCGCCGCCTCGACATGACTGCGGCAGACACGTCGCCGCGACTATTGCAGATCCGGCAGTCCCTCTATGCAGAGCTCTCGGCGCGACGACAGCGACTCGAATCGCTCCTGGAAACCGCGACGACCGAAGATCCGGAGATCGTGGCGGTCCGCTCGGACATTGCCGAACTGCGGCAGCGCCTGACCGATGTCGAATCCCGACTCGCCGCATCGAGCCTGCGATCGGCAGGCACCGAGACACCGTGGGCGATCGATCTGCAAGCGATTCCCGAGGATGCAGGCATCGTCGAGTATTGGATCGGTCAAACCCACGCGCTCGCCTGGTCGATCACCAGGGAGCGGATCTCGCTGATCGATCTTGGCAGCGCCAGCACCATCGCCGATGCCGCACTCGCGCTGCACATAGCGTTACGCGAAGGACGCTCGGGAACCGAGCAACTGCAACTCGCGCAGCGAGCCTATCAGCGGATCTTTGCACCGCTGGCCGCCAGCGTTTCCGACAAGATAGCTCTGATTTTCATCGCCGACGGCGCATTGCACTACGTACCGTTCGCAGCATTGAATGACCGGACACGATTCCTCGCCCAGGATCACGATCTGGCGATCGCTCCATCACTACGTTCGCTGTTCGAGGCCCGGCCGGCCCCGCCCGAAGCGGCTAGCCGGATGCTGCTGGTCTCCGATCCCGTGTATGAAGCTCACGATGCCCGCCTGCCGGCCAGCCGCGTGTTGCGAACGACAAACGCCCGGCCCGGCACCGAAAGGCTCCAATTGTTTCGCGGCGCTGCCAATGACAGGACCTTGCAGCGATTGCCAGGCACCGCTGCGGAAGCTGCAGCAATCCGCACACTTTTCAGACCAGGGCAGATCGATACGCTGGAGGGAGCTGCCGCCAGCCGCGAGCGCTTTCTCGCAACCGATTTCAGCGGCTACCGCTTCATCCACATCGCTTCGCACGCGGTTGCTGACCCCGACATCCCGCAGCTTTCCGCGCTGATCCTGAGCACCGTCGACGGCAACGGCCGACCGATCGACGGCCGGGTACTCGCCGCGGACGCCATGAACCTGCGCTTCAACACAGAAATCCTGGTGCTGAGCGGCTGCGAGACCGCACTGGGCAAGAGTATTGAAGGCGAAGGCCTGATCGGATTGCAGTACGTGATGCTGGCACGCGGCACGCGCAGCGTCCTGTCGTCCTTGTGGCAGGTCTCCGACCGCAAGACGGCAGAGCTGATGTCGCTTTTCTATGGCGCCCTGCTGCGCCAGGAGAGAAATCCGCGACAAGCGCTCGGCAACGCGATGCGATCCCTGATTGCCGAGGGCGCCGACCCCAGCCTGTGGAGCGCCTTCTCACTCACCACGACCGAGCTGGATCTGCACCGGTCGCAAGCTTCCATCACGAACCACCTTGAGCATCGCGGGAGGGCAAGATGAGCACGAATCCCTGGCTCGGAAAAACCTGGCAGCTGCAGGACACGACCGGCCTGCTGGCGCCGCTGATGGTCAAGACCGGCAGCGGCAGGAACCGCTTCCGGCTGAGAGCGGGCAGCCGCACCGACGGCCGCATCAACTATTACCGGGTCACCTTCAGGAAAGGAAAAATGACGGCGCGCTGGAAGAACCTGGTGCTGGTGCCGCGGGGCAACAAGCCGCCGCAGCAGGTAGCGAACCCGCCGCAGCCGGTGAACAACATCGTGTCGGTGTCGACCCAGCTGATTGCGCAGATCCAGCAGACCCAGTCGGTCGCCATCGAGCGACTGGAGTGCGACATCGAGATCCCGGACAGCAACGGCAACCGGCTGTTCGGTCCGCTGCAGCTGTATCAGTTCCCGAACGCCCTCGGCAACGAAGCACTGCTGGTGATGAGCTTCACCGCGGACGGCGGCCCTGGCGGCACGGGCGGCGGCGGCTCGGATCGCAGGTGAGCCACCATGATGAAACACAACCTGCAGGACGATGAACAGCTGGCGGATTACCGGACCATCATCGCGGACGCGGTGGACTCTTTGCGCGGCAAGCGCCGGCAGTCGACCAATCTGTATCTGAACACGGCCGCCTATGAAGCAGCGAGCTGGGTGGGGCCGGCCTTCCAGCGCATCGCCGCCAAGCAGCGCTGCCTGGTCGTGTTCGTCGACGATCGGCCGTGGGCCAACTTCGGCCACGAGTGCCGGTACCGGTTCTACGACGCCGACTCCCACACCTTTTTATATGAGCAGGCGGCGCGCTTCCCGCCCTATTCCGACTGGGTGCCGGCCACCTACAGGGCCATCCATGAGCCCATCGTTGCTGCGAACACGCAGCAACGAATCGCGCTGCCAATCGAGAACGCTCCGCCAGACTCCTCCAGCGCGGGGCAGCGCTACGCGATCCTGTTTTCAGGCGCCGGTCTGCGCCGCGTGTTGAACGATCTCGAATATTGCTATCGCATGCTGACCGACCACTATGGTTTCCCGCACGCCAATGTGCGCGTGCTGTATTTCGACGGTGGCCTGCACCTGGACAGTCCCACACTCAGCGCCACCCACTGGCCCAGCGAGACGGATCCGGATCCATACCGGATCGTCATCGACGGACCGGGCACGCGCGCGGCGTTCCAGAGCGAATGCGCTCGACTGGCGCCAACATTGCAACCGCAGGATCTGCTGCTCGTGCACACCAACGGCCACGGCGACACCGACGGCACGCCAACCGAATCGTTCCTGTTCGAGCATGGCGGCGGCCAGTATTTCGCATCCCAGCTCTGCAATGACCTGACGGTGCTGGGTCCTTACGCCTCGCTGGTCGTGATGATGCAGCAGTGCTGTTCCGCCGGCTTCATCGCGCCGCTCATCGCCGCCCGGCAAGCCAGCTCGATTCAGGCGCAGCGCCTCGCTCTGGCTTGCGCTTCGGCCGCGACTTCGTTTCCGACCAGCGATTTCAAGTTCAACTGCTTCTCGCAAGGCTGGATCGCCGCCCAATGGCAGGCCGATCCTTTCGGCAAGGTTGTCGCTGCCGACCTCGACGGCAGCGGCTTCATCGAAGCCCGCGAGGCGTTCAAGCATGCGAAGTCGGTCGCCACCCAGGATCGCCCCAAGCAGGGAGCCGATCCGGCCAGCGGCCGCAGCATCCGCCTGGCATGAACCGGCTCGCGCCCGGGCGTTATCCGACGCGGCCTGACTTCTCGCGGTGCAAGGCCGCCAACCGCTCGTTGCCCAGGGTGCCGACCGCATCGGCAACCGCCTGCCGCTCGCAACGCTCGTCGACCTTGGACCAGTAGCGCACCGTCGTGTTTCGATCCGCGCACAGACGATGCGCCGCGGCACGGATGCGGCGATAGAGTTCGGTGACTCCCTCGGGCTGCGAAAGATTGAGATCGCCGAACCCCACGATCACGCTGCGCGACTCGGTGTCGGCGCGCTCACCGGCAAATGCCGGGCAAACGAATACGCTGGAGCAGGCTGCGGCGGCGCAGGCAATGGCCCATCGATACGACGAGCGCGGTGGAATGGTACGCATGGCAGGTCTCGCTGGGTTGAGGTGTGGAACATCGGGCCTCCCTGCTCGAATCTGTAACCAGCCCGCCGCTCATTGCACGGCGCGGACGCGGCACCGGAACTTGGCCGTTGCACCCCGAGGTGTTGTAGCCTCGCCCCATGAGCTCCTTACCGGCCGAGCGAATCGCAATCCAGGTCGATCCGAGCCACACGGTCTCGGGGCTGCTGCTGCGTCCGGCGAATGCACACCTCTGTTTCGTGCTCGCGCATAGCGCCGGCGCGGGAATGGAGCATCCGTCCATGTCGTCGGTTGCCCTGGACCTGGCCACGCTGGGCGTGGCGACGTTGCGCTTCCAGTTTCCCTACATGGAGCGTGGCTCGAAGCGGCCCGATCCGCCGCCGTTGTGCCATGCCACCGTGCGTGCCGCGGCCGCCGCAGCGACCAGACTCGCACCCGGCTTGCCGCTGATTGCCGGCGGCCGATCGTTCGGCGGCCGCATGACTTCGCAGGCACAGGCACTCGAGCCGCTACCGGGTGTACGCGGCCTGGCCTTCCTGGCCTTTCCGTTGCATCCCGCGGGCAAGCCGTCCGATGAGCGAGCGCAGCACCTGTCAGACGTCGCGATTCCGATGCTGTTCGTGCAGGGCACGCGCGATGAGCTGGCGTCGCTCGAATTGCTCGAACCCGTCATCGAACGGCTCGGCGAGCGCGCTCACCTGAAACTATTGCAGCAGGCCGATCATTCCTTCCACGTGCCGGCACGCAGCGGACGCAAGGACGCCGAAGTACGCGCCGAGGCACTGCAAAGCATCGTCGACTGGGCACGGACACTGGCAGCACCGAGGTGACACTCATGCCAAACACCCCGACACTGAAGATCGCCGCCGCGGTCAGCGTCTCGCTGACGGCGCTGGTCGCACTCATCCTGGTCCTGCTGGCGCGGCACGTCGTCACGTATCAGATGGCACTGCTGCTGTTCGTGGGTCTGCTCGGCCTTTATGTGGGGTTCGGCGTGCTGTTCGCCGCCTATCGTTTCATCAGCCGGCTCGACTGAGCGCCAGGAATGCCGCGCACGAAACGCTCGCTCGAAAGCTACGCGGCCAAGCGCAAGTTCGAGCGTACGCCCGAGCCCGGGCCGAAGGTCGTCGAACGCAGCGGTCCCCTGCTGTTTCTGGTGCAGAAGCACGCAGCGCGCAGGCTGCACTATGACTTCCGGCTGGAACTCGACGGCGTCCTGAAATCGTGGGCCGTACCGAAAGGTCCTTCGTTGCAGCTCGGCGAACGCAGGCTGGCGGTGGAAGTCGAGGACCATCCGTTCGATTACGCCTCCTTCGAAGGCGTGATCCCGGAGAAGCAGTACGGCGCCGGCAACGTCATCGTCTGGGACTGCGGCGTCTACTCGCCCGATGAGGGCCAGCAGTATTCCTTCAGCAATCGCCCCGAAGCCGAAGAGCGCGTACGCACCGAGCTGGCCAACGGCAAGCTCAGTTTTTTTCTGCGCGGCGAGAAGCTCAAAGGCTCATTCGCACTGGTGCGCACTTCCACCGAGAAGCAGTGGCTGCTGCTCAAGCACAAGGACCGCTTTGTCGGGGCAGACACCCTGCTGGCGCAGAACGCGTCGGTGCTGTCCGGCGCAACGCTCGACGACGTTTCGCAGTCCGCGCGCGGACGACTCTCGGCAGGCCGCTTGTCGCCTGCGGGACCCACCGAAGCGTTACCGAAGAAGCTCATGCCCATGCTCGCCGAGTCGGCGAAGCCGCCGCCGCGTTCGCATCCGGACTGGCTGTATGAACCCAAGCTCGACGGCTATCGCGTGCTGGCGTTCATCGACAATGGCACTGTGCGCCTGCAATCGCGCCGCGGCATCGACATGACGGCGCTGTTTCCGGAAATCGTCACCGATCTGCAGGCCCAGGCGGTCGACACGATGATTCTCGACGGCGAGATCGTTGCGCTCGACGAATCGGGCCGGCCGTCGTTCAACGCACTGCAGAATCGCGCTCAGCTCAAGTCCTCCAAGCAACTTGCTGACGCGCAGCGCCAATCACCCGTCATCCTGCTGTGTTTCGACTTGCTCCACTTTGCTGGGCTCAACCTGCGCGAAGCGTCCTACAGCGAGCGGCAGCGCTATCTCACGCAATGCCTGCTGCCCTCTCCGCACCTGCAGCTCGTCCACACCTCGGACAATGCGGAGCAGCTGTACGACGTGTCGATCTCACACGGTTTCGAGGGCATCGTCGCAAAACGGCGCGACAGCAAGTACCAGCCCGGCAAGCGCTCATCAGCCTGGGTCAAGATCAAGGCGACGCAGACTTCCGAGTTCGTCATCGGCGGCTATACGAAGGGCAAAGGCGCGCGCGAAGTGCTTGGTTCACTGCTTCTGGGCTATCGCAAAGGCAAAGAACTGCACTACGTCGGTCACGCCGGCTCCGGGCTGACCGACGAATCCATCCGCAACCTGCGCCAGCGCGTCAGCGAGCTTACGATCAAGAGTTCGCCCTTCGTGACCGAGCCGGAGGTCAACGGACCGGCCACCTGGGTCAAGCCCGAGCTGGTGGCCGAAGTCGAGTTCGACAGCTGGACACCCGAGGGCCATCTGCGCAGTCCCGTGTTCGTGCGGCTGCGCGATGACATCGCACCGAGTCGCGTACGCAGCGGCCCGAGCACGAAACGCCCCAAGGCAAAAAGCTCCGCAACACCGGCCAATGAAATCGAGTCGGTGCTGCAGCAGCTCGACAACGACACGGCTCGACTCGACTTGACGGTGGGCAACGCGAAGATCCGCCTCACCAACCTCGATCGCGAATACTGGCCAGGCGACAAGAAGGCGGGCGTACCGCCGATCACCAAGCGCGATCACCTTCGTTATCTCGCGCGCGTCTCGCCCTTCATGCTGCCGCACTTGCGCGACCGGCCGCTGACCCTGATCCGCATGCCCGAGGGCATCGACGGCGAGCGCTTCTTCCAGAAGCACTGGGACCAGGAGCGGCCGGACTTCGTCGAGAGGGTCACCGTGTTCTCCGAACATCGCGACGGCAAGCACGACTACGTGATGGGCAACAACCTGCCGACCCTGCTGTGGCTGGGCCAGGTCGGCACGCTCGAATTCCACGTGTGGCATTCGCGGGCCAAGCCCGGCGCCGATGCGGCCAGCAATAGCACCGACTACTCCAGCTCGCTGGAAGCCATGGAGACCTCGGTGCTGAACTATCCGGACTACCTGGTGTTCGACATCGATCCGTATATCTACTCAGGCAAGGAACCCAAGGGCGCCGAGCCCGAGCTCAACAAGAAGGGCTTTGCGGTGGGCAAGCGGGTGGCGTTCTGGATCAACGACCTGCTGAAGCAGATGTCGTTGAGCGCCCGGGTGAAGACCTCCGGCAAGACCGGCCTGCACGTGTTCGTGCCCATCGAGCGCACCGTGACCTTCGACGGCGCCCGGCATATCTGCGAAATGGTCGGCCGGCACGTGATGCGGGAGCATCCCCGGGACGTCACCATGGAATGGGCGGTGGTCAAACGCACCGGCAAGATCTTCATCGACTACAACATGAACGTGCGCGGCAAGACCCTGAACGTGGCCTATTCCCCCCGCGGGGTGCCCGGCGCCCCCATTTCCATGCCCCTGACCTGGGAGGAGCTGGAGGCGGCCGAACCCCAGCATTTCACCCTACGCAACGTGATGGACCGCTTGGCCGGCACCGGCGACCGGTGGCATGATGTTCTTACGTCAAAACAGAGTCTTGCGAAGGCATTCGGAAGCAAGGATCGAAAATAAGTCGGACCCGTCGTCGGCAATACGCCTCCAGGAACGTCTTTCCCTGGTAGCCCCCTTGCCGGCATCGAACTAAAGGTAGCAGCCATGGCCGCACGTTCTATCGGTTCACTGACCATCTCCTTCGGACTCGTCGCCATCCCCGTGAAGCTGTACACGGCAACGCAGTCCGCCAACGCCATCTCCTTCAACCTGTTGCACAAGGGCTGCGGTTCGCGCCTCAAGCAACAGTACATCTGCATCAAGGAAGGCTCGGTGGTCGAGCGTGACGAGATGGTGAAGGGCTACGAGTTCGCCAAGGACCAGTACGTCACCTTCACGCCGGAAGAGATCAAGCAGCTGGAAGAAGTGGGCACGCACGCGGTGGAGATCTCCGAGTTCGTGCCGATCGAGTCCATCGACCCGGTGTACTTCGACAAGACCTACTACCTGGCGCCGGACAAGGGCGCGGCCAAGCCGTACGCCCTGCTGACCGAAGCACTCAAGGAAGCCAAGCGTTGCGCCGTTGCCCGCTGGGCTTCGCGCGGCAAGGCGTACATCGTCGCACTGCGACCGGTCGGCGATGTGTTGACCATGCAGCAGCTGCACTTCGCTTCCGACGTGCGCCCCTCGACGGAAGTCGATGTCGCCAAGCTCGACGTCAAGCCGCAGGAAATGAAACTCGCGCGCCAGCTGATCGACCAGCAGTCAGCGGATACATTTGATCCCAGCGCCTACACCGATGAAGTACGCGCCCGTATCGAGGCGTCGATCCAGAAGAAGGTCGAAGGCCAGGAGATCTCGGTGGCCGAGACCCAGCCGGAGACCGGCGGCAAGGTCATCGATCTGATGGAAGCGCTGCGCGCCAGTCTGGAAAAGACAGAAGCGGCCAAGGCCTCCGCATCCAAACTTGGGCCGCGCAAGGCACCGAAGCGGATCGAGCAAGCAGCCAAGCCGGCACGCAAGGCGAGCAAGCGGTAAAGGGGCACATGGATTTTCACCGGACCGCCGCCGCCCTTGCCCTCACCCCTGCCCCTCTCCCAAGGGGAGAGGGGATAGAAAACAGCGCCCACCGCTCCTCCCTCTTCACCTCTCCTTCCAGAGAGAGACCGCGCGATAGCGCCGGCAAGGGCATTCCGTACATCAGCCCGAGCGCTTCCCTCTTCGCCTCTCCCTCCAGGGAGAGGCCGCGCGATAGCGCGGGTGAGGGCACTCCGCACATCAGCCCGACCACTTCCCTCTTCGCCTCTCCCTCTAGGGAGAGGCCGCGCGATAGCGCGGGTGAGGGTGTTCCGCGCGTCAGCGAGGTCAAAGGCCGCTGAATCGCTCATGCAGACGTATAGCGCCAACGATATCGAACGAATCCTGCGACTCTCGCGCAGCACGCTGCGCGGACTGATCAAGAACGGCTTCGTCAAACCTGCCCGCGGCCCACGGCGTGAGCTGCGTTTCTCGTTCCAGGATCTCATCGTGCTACGCGCGGCGCGGTCGCTGATCGAAGCGAAGGTTCCGCGAAGACGCATCAGCCGCTCGATGAAGGATCTGCGTCGTCATCTGCCAGAAGCCGTTCCGCTGTCGGGCCTGAGCATCGGCGCGGTGGGCGATCAAGTCGTGGTGCGCGACGGCAAGAATCACTTCCAGGTGGACAGCGGCCAGTACGTGCTCGGCTTCGACGTAAGCATGGAGAATGGCGTGCTGCGAGTTGTCGAGCGCAAGGAAGAAAGCGCGGCGGCCAACAAACCTTCCGCGACGCAGGACGCCGAAGACTGGTTCGACCAGGCGCTGCAGCTGGAGGAAAGCGATCCGCAGGCCGCCGGCGATGCTTATCGGCGCGCAGTCGATATCGAGCCGGACAACGCTGCCGCGTGGATCAACTGGGGTCGCCTGTTGCACGAGCAGAACGAAACGCGCGAAGCCCAGAACGTCTATGAGCGCGCCATGAGGGAGTGCGGGCCCGATCCGGTGCTGATGTTCAACTTCGGCGTGCTGCTCGAAGACATCGGCCACACCGTTGCCGCGCTCGAGGCCTACCAGGCTGCGATCACCGAGGATCCGAATCTCGCCGATGGCCACTTCAACCTGGCGCGGCTGTACGAAACCCTCGGCAAACCACAGCACGCCATCCGACACCTGGGCCAATACCGCCGACTGCTCAAGAGCGCCGGCCTGCCCGCCGACGCCTGAGATTCGAAAGCAAGAACCGGATAGCGGCCCGCCCGCCGCCGCAGCACGATAGGCCCCGTGCTTCGGAGAATCCCCATGAGCTTTCGCATAACCGGCCTTTCGCCCGAACCTTTCCGACACCTGTTCGGCTTGTCCGATGCGCAGCTGCGCGAGCACGGCGCCATTCGCTACATCGTGGATGAGAAGCCCGGATTTCCTGACCGGATTGGCGTTCGCGACGCCGAGCCAGGCGAATCCGTGCTGCTGGTCAACTACACGCATCAGCCTGCCGATACGCCGTATCGCGCCAGTCACGCCATTTTCGTCGCCGAAGGCGCGAGCGAGGCTTACGACCGCATCGACGAGATCCCTGAGGTTCTGCGCGTGCGGCTGATCTCGCTGCGTGTCTTCGACAACGACCATCTCATGCTCGACGCCGACGTGGTGGACGGGCGCGAGCTGGAAGGAGCCATCGAGCGATTCTTCGCCGATCCGCGGGCTGCCTACATCCAGGCGCACTATGCCAAGCGTGGCTGCTACGCAGCCCGTATCGAGCGCGCGTAATCGGGATTGTCCTCAGATGAAATAGCGGCCCAGAATGAGCGCTCGGCCCGGCAAGGCAGGAGCGTCCCATGACGATCTGGGTTGGCACGTCCGGCTACAACTATCCGGAATGGAAGGGCAGCTTTTATCCGCAGAAGCTGCCCGAGGCGCAGATGCTGTCGTACTACGCCGAGCGCCTGTCGACGGTGGAGATCAACTACACCTACTACCGGATGCCGAACGCGAAGACCCTCGAAAGCTGGAACATAGCCACGCCGCCGCAGTTCAAGCTCACGCTGAAAGCACCGAAGAAGATCACGCACGACGCGCGGCTGCGGGATTGCGCCGACAACGTGAAGTATTTCACCGAGACCGCGCTCCGGCTGGGGCCGAAACTCGGCGCATTGCTGTTCCAGCTGCCGCCCGGCTTCAAGAAAGACCTGCCGCGCCTGGACGCCTTCCTCGACACCTTGCCCGCTGGCACCTGCGCGGCGTTCGAATTCCGGCACGGCTCATGGCTGGACGATGAAGTGTTCTCACGCCTGCAATCGAAGAACCTGGCGCTGTGCGTTGCCGACGGCACCACCATGGCCACGCCCATGACCATCACCGCCGACTACGCCTACTTCCGTCTTCGTGACGAAGGCTACACGCCGGAAGAGGTCGCCGCGTGGGCGCATCGAATCCGCGACGCCACCTCGCACTGCAAGGACGTGTACGTGTACTTCAAGCACGAGGAGGCGGGCAAGGGGCCGCAGTTCGCGAAAATATTCGTCGACGCCCTGGCCTGACCTGCCAGCCTCGCCCGCTCAATGCGGCAGTGAAGCGCAGCGAGGGTCTACATTGCAGCCGACCAGCCGCACCACCTCGCCGCTGTCCAGCTCCACTTCGAGAAACACGCCGATACCTCGCGCGTAATACTTGCGCTCGAAAATGCCGGGCTCCAGCAACGAGAAATTCTTGGTGACGATGCAGTCGTCGGCACAAAGCAGTTTCGCCAACGGCGCGGGCACCAACTGATCGAGCTCCGGGGTCTTGCCGTACGAGTAGCTGGTCGACAGCACCACGGTCGCGTCTTCCGCATTGCCCAGCGACGACTCCTCGACATAAGCCTGACCAGGCGCTGGTGCCGCCAGAAAGATGATGCCCGGCTTGTCGCCATCACGGCCCGTCTTGAACGAACCCTCGATGCTCACGCGTTCCGGCTTACGCGGCTGATCGCCGTCGAAACTCTCGAACTCGCTAGTCTCCTCGCCGCAGTACCAGACGGTGCCGTCCTTGGCCTGCGCATACCAGTCGTTGGTGCTCTCGATGAGATCGCCATCCTCGATAACTTCATCGCGCACGACGATGCAGCGCACATCGTCGATCAGCTTGGTCTCGTTCAGCACGCGCACTTCAGTGGACTGGGTCTGGCTGCGAAATTCCCATCGATTGCCGATACCTAACGGGAAGTACGGATTCGGATTGGCAGGATTGGCAAAGTCCGCATCGAACAGCTCCGGCTCGAACGGCGGATCGTAACGAGCCTGACCGAGCAGCTCGCAGGCTGCGTGACGGCCGGTACGCTGTTCGCGACACAGCTGCCTGCCCTCGGCTCTTTCCTGCCGGGCGTCGCCGAAGCAGCTCGCCCGCTCCTCGTCGTCCGACACGTTGACGCAGACGGCAACACCGACCCAGTAGTCGTCGTCGACCTCGTTACCGCAGGCGCGGAACAGTACCTCCGCGGTGGCGGAACAGAACGTGCCCTGAGCTGTGGCCTCCTCGAGATCGGCCGCAGGCACAGCCGAGGGAAGCGCCAGCAGTCCCAGGGCCAGACTTGGGTATGTCATTCGTACACTACGCATAGGCTTCCCCTCCTTCACAGTTCTTTGCGAACCTGAAGTGGGCGCCGGTACGGTCTGCGCCGTATTCCGGGCGTCACGCCTCATCGTAGGTTGGACGCCGGCCGCGCTCGAATCATTCGCGGCGCAGACGCAGCAAATGAGGCGGTGGAACGAGCCGGCATCGACAAGGCCAGTTAGCCAATACTAGTATGCCGAAAGTCCGATGCCGGCACGGAGCGTGCGATGAGCGAAATGTTCGGTGAGCGCCGCAAACAGCTGCTGCGCTATCTGCTGAGGAACAAGTCAGGTGCGTCGGTCGATGAACTGGCGCAGGCACTCGGGGTTACACGCACGGCAGTGCGCCAGCATCTGGCCGCATTGATGCGCGATGCGCTGGTCGCGCCGGGTGCAACGCGCGCTTCGGGCGGGCGACCGCAACGACTGTTCGTGCTTACGGACGCAGGCAAGGAAGCGTTTCCTCGTCACTATTCCTGGTTCGCACAGCTGCTGGTCGAGGAAATCGCGAAAGAGCACGGTACGGCCGGACTGCGCGCCCGCCTCGGACGCATTGCCTCCGCGGTGATCGCGCAGATGCCGCAAGAGCAGCGGCCGCCGAACACTGCCGGCAATCGGGAAAAGATCGAAACGCTCGCCGGACTGATGGATGAGCTCGGCTACGACGCCCACACGGTGAAGGACAAGAGCGGCCCCGTGATCGAGGCCGACAATTGTGTCTTTCACGAGCTCGCCATGCGGCATCCCGAGATCTGCCATTTCGACCTGGCGCTGCTGTCGGGCTACACCGGCAACAAGGTCGACCTGCACGAATGCATGGCGCGGGGCGGACACGTGTGCCGCTTCCATTTCACGCCGCGCAAGTAGCCTCGTCACAGCGACTTCAGATACTCGACCAGATCGGCCATCTCGGCATCGCCCAGGCCAAGCGACTGCCGGCTGTTGTATTTAGCGACGACATCCGCCAGCGTCGCAGCCGAGCCGTTGTGGAAATACGGCGGGTGCTGCCAGATGCCGTGCAGCGGCGCGGTCCGGTATTGCTTGGTTGCGGTGCGCGAGGCATAGCTTGGCGCGCCGTCCGGCTCCGGTTCGCTGACGACTTCGTCGGGTGAATGCAGGCGCTCGTTGGCATCCGTCAGCTCCGGCCCACTGTGACAGGTTGAGCAGCGCGCGCTGCCTTCGAACAGAACCTTGCCCCGGGCAGCCGCTTCGGCGTCGAAGCTCCCCTCCGGCGGCGTCGGCGCGGGCAACGTCAGCTGATACTGCTGCAACGCCGGCAACTTGCTGCTGACGAGATCGTCCGACCCGTTGACGACCGAGACGCCGGTACGCGGCTCGGAGAACGAGCCATGACCGCCCATCTGGGTCACGGCCACATAGCGATTCCAGTACGCGATCTCATCGCCGTCGCCCGTCGCCGTGATGCGATGGACGCCCTTCAGACCGTAGGCCGGCGATATGACCTGAGCGCTGCTCACACCGTCGAGGTTGAAGCGCGGATCGTATTTTCCCGGCCCCCAGGAGTTGTAGATCGCCTTCTGTTCCACCGTGAGCGCCGGCGACAGAGCGATGATGGCGCCGGGATTCAGGTCGCGGTTCGGCCAGCCATCCAAACGCTTGCCGATACCGGCCGCAAAGGAATTGTCGACCGTCGAATGACACAGTGCGCAGGTGATCCCCACGCGGGTCAGGGTGTCCTGGCCGTTGATGCTCTCGACCGTGCCTTTGACGCCGACGACGGCGTTGAGCTTGAGGAGCGCCACCGTGGTAGCGGGACTGGTCAGGCTGATGCTGCCGTTCTGGATACCCGTGACGACATCGGCCGGCAGCGCCTCGGCATCCACTTTCAATCCCACCGACAACGCCGTGACCGGATCGACCGCGGCGCTGATCACCTCGTGCATGCGCAGCGTATCGGTCCATTGCGTTTCGTCGCCGAAGGTGTCGTAGCGGAAGGTCTGCTTGCCCTGCTCCACCATCGCCGCATCGAACGTGGTGCCGAAGGTCCAGGTGAAATTGCTGGCCAATGCCGTGCCGGCCGTGTCCCGGGCGGTCGTAGTCACGGTCGCGGTGCAGGTTACATCCGCCGACAACGGCGATTCCGGCGTCAATGTCGCGGTGCGCGTGGCTGCATCGTAGGTAACACCCGCAGAAACGGCGGAGCCAGCCGGACAGGCGACGTTGAAGCTCTGCGCGGTCAGTGTCGTCGCGTTCATCTCGTGGTCGAACACCGCACTGACGGAGGCAGTGTTGGGCACGAGGGAAGCGCCGTTGCTCGGCGTTGTCTGCACGACCGAGGGTGGCGGCGATGCAGCAACGCGATCGTCGCCGTGATCGCAGGCAGCCAGGCCGACTGCCGCAAAGATCAATGATCCTCGCAACAAGACGCGCCTTGCTGCGGCCGCACCCCGCTCAACGGTTTCAGGGTGCTGGCTGTCTGTAGCTTCTCGAAACCGGATTGCGTTGCCCATGACCGACCTCCTGCTGCTTTGTGCCGGCAAGCTAAAGATCGATTAGGCATATAAGCAATGTTCTTATGCCAAAAGCCCTCCCGGAGAGCGATCCGCCCTGACGAGAGAAGAACGGAACAAGGTATCAGCAGCGCTATGACGCACTGCCAGTACACAGGAAAGGATGGGCGCTCAGCCCCAGAATCGCCCGCGGCCGGGCTTGGGCTCAGCTGTTTGCGGCGCGTGCGGCGTCCCGCGAGAAGACACCGGTCACCAGCATCTGGTATTCCGCCTCGTTCATGAGCGCGACGCAGTTGCGGCCCTGGGTCTTGGCTTCGTACAGCGCCTGATCGGCTAGCTGCAATGCACCGCGCGAATCGCGCTCGCGGGTCGGTACGACGGCCGCAACGCCCACGCTGATCGTCACAATAGGGCGCGCACGTGAAGCGCGATGCTCGATGTGCATGTCCTCCACAGCGCGGCGCACCTGCTCGGCGATCTCTTTGGCCCGAGGCCCATCGACATCGTAGAAAACCGCCGCGAACTCCTCGCCACCGTAGCGCGCCAGAATGTCGAGCGGACGGCGAACGAAGCTCTGTACCGTCTGCGCTACGCGGCGCAGCGCCTTGTCGCCGGCCTGATGCCCGTAGCAATCGTTGTACGCCTTGAAGTAGTCCACATCGATCAGCAGGATGGACATGCAGCGACCCTCTGCGGCCGCACGCAACCATAGCCGCGCCAGGTGCTCATCGAACACGCGCCGGTTCTTGGTGCCGGTCAGGGAGTCCTGTTCCGCAATCAGCGTGATCAAGTTCGTTTCCAGAAAGGCGATGCGCGAACGCCTCTCCATCACCACGGCCGCAACCGTACACGCTGCCAGCGCCATGAAGACCCACACGCAGGCGCGCAATGCGATCGGTAGCGCCAACCCGAAATAGAAGGCGCACACCGTGAACGACGCGGCCGACGCCACACCGGAGAACAGTGCCCAGCGAAGCGGCAATCCGAAGAAGAAAAACGGCCCGATCAGCACGATGGTCAGCACCATCAGCATCTCGACCTGCCCCTGCGCCGCCAGCCGGGCGACGCAGCCGGCCACCAGGGCGCTGCGCAGCGGCACGATGATCGTTGCCCACGACAGGTAGCGCCGCTCGAACCAGGGGCTCCAGGCGATCACGCTCAGCAGCGCCGAGCTGGCGATGACCGACCCGAGCACCAGCGGCATGATGGTGGGCGAACCTGTTGCCAGCTGTTCGGCGGCGCGGGCGATGGCCAGCAGCATGCCGAAGATGCAGGCCACCCGGATCAGATTGCGGTTCTGCAGCAGGTGCGCCCGCAGGTACTCGGTTTCCAGCCGGCTGTTGAACCGCAGCCCCACCTTGCCGCGCCGCAGCTCGGCTGCATAGGGCGAGTCGGGGAAGGCGTCGAGGCTGAATCGGGACACCGTGAGCATGCATGCACCATAAGCTGTTTTCGGACAGGCCGATGTGACCTGCTCAGCACCGCGCTCGCCTGGCAGCAAGTCTACCGTCGAAGAATTGCATGTTTTCTGCAAGGAACCTGCTGGCGACGCATGCGAAGATAGGCCTGCCCCGGCAGGAGACCCGTCCCTCATGTCCCAGATCGAGTTCACAATTCTCGGCCCCGGAGCCATCGGCTCCATCCTCGGCGCTCACCTGGCGCGCGCCGGACACTCCGTGACCATGCTGGCCCGCGGCCGGCGGGCACAGCAGCTGCAAAGCGAGGGCCTGACGATCAAGGGGCTGGCCGAGTTCACGGTGCCGGTCCGCACCCTGACCGACCCCGCCGAGCTGCAGAGCACCGACGTGCTGGTGGTCGCCACCAAGACGCCGGGCACCGCCGCCGCCCTGGCGAAGCTGCGCCATGCCAAGGTCGGCCTGGCCTTCTCGATCCAGAACGGGGTGTTCAAGAACCGGATGCTGGTCGACGCCTTCGGCCAGGACCGGGTGCTCGGCTCGCTGGCCAATACCAGCGGCGAACTGCTGCCGTCGGGCGAGGTGCTGTTCACCCGCAACGTGAACCTGCTGGTGGGCGAGCTGGCGGGTGGCGACAGCGAGCGGGCACAGCGCGTCGCGGCAGCCATCGATGCCTCCGGCGTGCGCTCCACCGCGGTACCCGACATCCTGAGCCTGGAATGGTCCAAGTTCGCCTCATGGACCGGCTTCATGATGCTCGCCGTCTCGACGCGGGCGCCGACCTGGAAGTACATGACCGACCCGGACGGCGCCCTGCTGCTGGCCCGGCTGGTCCGCGAGACCGGCGCACTCGCCCATGCGAGCGGCGTCCAGCTCACCGATCAGTCGATGCTGCCGGTGGCCACCATGTGCCGCGTCAGTGAGAAAGCAGCGGTCGAGGCCGTGATACAGGCCGGCGAGGACTTCAAGCGCAACGCCCCGCAGCATCGGATGTCGTCCTTGCAGGATCTGGATGCGGGCCGGCCGCTGGAGATCGAGGAGACCATCGGCTTCGCCGTTTCCGAGGCCGCCCGCCTGAAGGTGCAGGCGCCGCTGATGGAATCGCTCTGCCATCTGGTGCGCGCCATCGACCGCACCCGCTGAGGTCAGAGCTTGGGATCGAGCATGTGCTGAACGCGCTCCAGGTTGGCGTTCAGCGATTCGAGCCGGCCGTCCTCGCACAGCAGCACGAAAAGCTGATCCAGCAGGTTCTGCAACGCCGACTGGTACAGCAGCGGCACGACGTACGAACGCTCGTCGTGCGCCGATACCAGCAGCGAGAAATCAGCCTGCGCGCGCAGCGGATTGGCGGTGTGGCGGGTAACCGAGACCACCTTGCCATGCCGCTCGCGGAACTGACGCGAGAGCTGATGCAGCGCCGGCTGCTGGCCGTGCTCGGAAAAGACGAACAGCACATCGCCCTTGCCCGCCGCTGAAACGCTCGCCGTCAGCAGCATCGGGTCGGCGTGGTACACCGCCAGCACGCCGAGCAGCGCCAGGCGCTGCGCAAATGCCTGTGCCGCGATCGCATCCTCGCCCAGCCCGATCAGGAAGACCTTGCCGGCAGCATCGATCGCGCCGGCGATCTCATCGAGCTGGTCCTGCGCATTGATCAGGCGCGTCTCTTCTTCCGAGCGCGCCTTGCCCTGCCACAGCCGCTCCGCCAGCGTCTCGCGGCGATTGGCCTTGGTCGCCTTCCTGGCACCGACCGCCTCGCCGCCGTTGTTGCGGGCCACCGCCTCGCCGATGGAGTACTTGAGGTCGGGATAGCCCTTGAAGCCCAGCTTCTGGCTGAACTTCACCACGCTCGACTGGCTGATGTTGAGCGCGTCGGCCAGCTGCTGCGAGGAGTAGTCGCGCAACAGGTGGGCGTTCTCCAGCAGGAAGTCGGCGATGCGTCGCTCGATGGCCGACATCTGGTCGCGCTCGGAACGGATTTTCAGCAGCGGCGGCATGTCCGGGTCTTTCAAGCGATGGGCTCCAGCCCGCGGATCTCGCGAATCCCCAGCCCGGGTGCGTCGGTGATGGAAATCTCCGACTCATTGAAGATCACCCCGCCATCGACCGGGTTGAAGGCACACAGCGACGGGCCGTCCAGGTCCACCTTGGTGATGACGTTGGCCTTCGCCACCGCCACGTGCACCGCCGCGGAGACGCTGATGCTGGTTTCCAGCATGCAGCCGATCATGCAATCCACGTGGTAGAGCGAGGCGATGTCGGCGATGTGGATGGCGTTGGAGATGCCGCCGGTCTTCATGAGCTTGATGTTGATGATGTCGGCGGCGCGCATGCGGATCAGCTCGATCACCTGCGTGGGACCGAACACGCTTTCGTCCGCCATGATGGGCGTGTGGACCCGCTCGGTCACGTACTTCATGCCGTCCAGGTCCTGCGCCTTGACCGGCTGCTCCACCAGTTCCAGCCGCACGCCGGCATCTTCCAGTGTCTGCAGCGCGTACACAGCTTGCTTGGCGGTCCACCCCTGGTTCGCATCCAGGCGCAGCAGCGCACGATCCTCCACCGCGGCGTAGATGGCCTTGATGCGCTCGATGTCGACGCCGATATCCTTGCCGACCTTGATCTTGAGCGACTCGAAGCCGCGCTCCACCGCCGCCACCGAGTCCGCCACCATCTTGTCGATGTAGTCGACGCTGATGGTGATGTCGGTGGTGACCACCGGATCGCCGCCGCCCAGCATCTTGTACAGCGGCGCCTGGTAGAGCTGCCCGAACAGGTCGTAGACGGCGATCTCCACCGCCGCCTTGGCGCTGGAGTTCTTCTCCAGCGAGCCCTGGATCAGCTGGGTGATGCGATTGAGATTGGCGATCTCCTCGCCGATCAGCCGCGGCGAGATGAACTTGCGGATGGCTTCGATGATGGAGCCGTGCGTGTCGCCGGTGATGACCGCGGTGGCGGGCGCCTCGCCGTAGCCCACATGCCCGGTGTCGGTGTGCACGCTGACGACGATGTCCTCGATCGTCTCGACCGTGCGCAGCGCGGTCTTGAACGGCGTCTTCAGCGGGACGCGCAGCATTCCGAAACGGATGTCCGTGATTTTCATGGGGCTCTCTAGCGGCGGATTCTCTGGATGCTGTAGATGCGGTCGATCAGGGGCCGGCCCTCGCCCAGCAGCAGTGGCGTGAGCGGCGTCACCGATACGCCGTTCAGCGGCACGTGCGTCAGGCTGCCGGCGGCGTCGCGGTAGCTCACGCCGGTGGTGTCATGGATCACGTAAGGCATGCCGTCTTCGTGACCGATCACCATCATGACGTGGCCGGGAATATAGATGAGGTCGCCGACCTGCAATTCACGCAGTGCCGTGAGCCGCGCTTCGTGATCGTCCTGTTCGGTGAAGGCAATGCGATTCAGCGCCGGGCTCATGCCCTGGTCGCGGGTATTGCGTGGCAGCCGCACGCCGAAGCTGCGATAGATCTCCGACACGAATCCACTGCAATCGCGGGCATTGTAGGAATGTCCCCAGCCATAGCGCTCACCCAGGAACTTGAAGCTCTGTCGCAGCAGATTGGCGCGATTCAGCGGCAGGTAGTCTGTGGCGGTGTCCTGCGTCTTCGGCAGCAGCGCCGGCGTGAACTGCAGCGAGCCATCCGTGTCACGCCACGGCAGCTCGATCACGTGAGCCGTGTACGAATGCTGTCCGTTCACCGGTTTGTTCGCCGGCCAGTCCGCAAAGACCGGGACGCGCACACCCATCTCCAGCTGCAGCTCGGAAACTTCCGGCCGCTCCGGCGTGTACACCGTGTGAGCTGTCGCGCCCGTCACGACCAGATAAGGTGTCTTGCGCGTGTAAGCGAACACCTGTTCGGCAGAACCAATGGCAACCTTGTCCTTCTCGATCCAGGCCCTGTACAGCGGACTGGACACGAACCACCACTTTCCGTCGCGGCTCTCATGCATCACAGCGACCGGTGTACCCGGGAACAGCGCGTTCTCCTGAAAGCGATCGATGTCCGTATCGTCGCGCGAACTGAACACGCGCATGTGGGTCGGAAAAGTTCTCAGATCCGCACGATGCACGACCAGTCCGTAACGCGTCGCCTGGTTTGCCGGTATCGAATCCAGCGCCAGGCTGTCAATCAATCCATCGAGCGTTGCTGCGGCAATTTCCTGCCCTTGCGCGTCGTACACTGCATCGGCAGGCCGACTGGACAGATCCTGGATCCACTGCCTGACCTGCGCGCCGGAGAGCGTCGCCGGCAAGTGCTCGATGTCATGGATGGATCGGTCGAGTTGCTGGAGCTTCACGTTCTGCGCAGCAATCGCGGCAGAATCGAATATCACGCGGTTCGCGTCGGCATCGCGCCGAATCCAGAAATCCGGCGTGAGCTGCGCCTGGCGCACTCCGATGACGCCGGACGCTGGCGCCACCGTCGACGGCGGCGTTGCGCAACCGGCCAGAAGGAAAACAATGCCTGCAATCTTCAGCAATGTGCGCATGACATCAGCTTACCGTTGGTGCGAGCGCGGACAGCACGCTCGCCATGACCAAACCGATGCCAGTGCCCACGATCAGACCCAGCATGGCTAACAGCACCGCGATCGGCACCAGCACCGGCGAATACGTCGCCGCGAGCACTGGTGCGGAGGCGACACCTCCGATCTGCGCCAGCGATGAAATTCCACACAGATACATATCGAAACGGAAGACTCGCGCAGCGAGCGCCAGCAATGCGATGTGGATCGCCATCGTGCACAGACCGCAGAGAATGAACAACGGCGCCGCGGCCAGGCCGTGAAAACTGCTCTGCGAGCCGAGCACCGCGACCAGGATTGCCAGCAACGCACTTGCCAGCGGCGTTGGCCCAGGGATTTTCGCGAGCGGCGTGCGCGCGAGCACGAGTCCGATGACAGTGGCGATCAGAACCGTCCAGGACGTGGGCGTGAGCATGGTCGAGACCGGCATCGAAGCCGCCAGCCGTGCCGCTACGACACCGACCAGCAGCGCGATCCCGAGCCACAGCAGAATGCCGCCCGCATCGGCAGCGCCGCTATCCGCTACCTGCGAAAGCTCTGGATAAGGACTCGAGCCCGCGCGGCTCCAGCGATTGAATACGGGCGCGAAAGCGCCGGTCGAGAACAGCACCAGCACCCAGATTGAATAGCACAGCGCATCGGCCAGCAGCACCGCCGGCAGCGCGCTCTCCGACAATCCGATCACCTGTTTGACCGCAACCAGATTGGCCGAACCTCCGGTCCAGGTGGCGCTCAACGCGGCCAGCATCTTCCAGCCTTCCTGCGGCAGCAGATAGCGAAACAGCAGATACACCAGCACGATGGCCAGCAGGATGCTGAGCATCGCGGTGGCGAACACGGCCAGCACCCGCGGCCCCACCGCCAGGATGGCGCGCAGGTCGCAAGTCACCATGAGCAGGAAAAGCAGCGCCGGCAGCAACAGCGCCGTGAGCGTGCGCTGCGCCGATTGAATCTCCGGCGTCGCCGACCAGAGCCCGCCGACCGCGAGCGCCGTAACGAACAGATAAGTGAGCACGATGGGCGGCAGCACCGAGAAGAAGCGCCAGCGATATTTGCGCTCCAGCGACGGAAACAGCCCTGCGGCGAGCAGCATGATCGCCAGGTAGGGCCAGACCGTCTCGATCATCCGATACCTCCCGCTGCGCCGCGCCACGTCCGGAAAATCCAGGCGCCGGAATATTCGCTTCTTATTACGAATGTAGCAAGAATAAATTATTGACCACCTCTGCGGCGCGTGCTACACAGCCGCATCTGGCCAACCACGCTTCAGAGCCGACGTGGACATGACAAAGGCGACCTCCCTTCAGTCCTCGCCCTCCTGCCTGCGGGATGCCAGAGCCGCGCTTCATTCTCCGACGCTGGCCCTGTGGCTGGCCACCGCTATCTGCAGCTCTGTCGCGATGTCGGCAACCGTGAAGAGCGGGCAGGAACCGGCCGCCGCGGCCTCCCCCGCCGCGGCGGCCGTCATTGTCGACATCAAGGCCGGCCGCTTCCAACAGGCTCAAGCGCAGATCGACCAGGCGCTGAGCCGCACCGACCTGTCGGGCGACGATCGCAACGCGCTTGCCTTCGAGCGCGAGCGCATGCGGCGCATTCGCCTGGACTTCTCCTTGACGCCAGACGAAGCCAAGGCGCGCGTGCGCAAGCAGATTCCGGATCTGAAGGACAGCGAGTTCGCCGCCTGGGATGCAGCCGGGCTGCTGGAGAACCGCGTCATCGATGGACAGAAGCTCTACTTCAGCCGCGCGCCATCCAATCTCTTTCGTTTGAGCACCGACGCTCGCGCACGCCGCAAGGAGAACAGGCCCTTCAACGACAGTCCGCTGGAGAAGGCCGGGCCGCATCACCGCGAGATTCGCGACGCGGCGCTTGCAACCCACAAGAGCGGCGTTGCACCTCGCCGCGTACGCATCACCCAGTCGATCACCGTCGATGCGGATGCAATTCCCGCCGGCGAAACCTTGCGCGCCTGGCTTCCTTATCCGCGCGCGCTGCCAGGCCAGCAGGAAGACATCCGCTTCATCAGCAGCGCACCCGCGAAACACCAGATCGCGCCCGAGTCCGCCCTGCAACGGACAGCCTATTTCGAGCAGACCGCGCAGGCAGGCAAGCCGACGCAGTTCTCCATTACTTACGAGCTGACCATCCTCGGCCAGTACCATGCGGTCGACGCAAGCAAGGTCACTCCGGCGCCGGCAACTGCCGAGTTGGCAAAATATCTCGGCGAGCGCCCGCCGCACATCGTCTTCACTGAAGACCTGCGCAAGTTCTCGCGCGAGGTTGTCGGCAACGAGACCAATCCCTATCGCATCGCGCAGAAGCTGTATGCGGCCGTCGACCGCATTCCCTGGGCGGGCGCGCTGGAATATTCGACGCTCTACAACATCAGCGACTACGCGCTGCACGCCGGTCACGCCGATTGCGGCCAGCAAACGCTGCTACTCCTGACGCTGCTGCGCCTGAACGGCATCCCGGCCCGCTGGCAGTCGGGCTGGATCTTCTCCGACGGCGACTACAACAACATGCACGACTGGGGCTGGCTGTACCTCGCGCCCTACGGCTGGATGCCGGTGGACGTGACTTTCGGCCGGCTGCAGTCCGGCGACCCGGCGCTCGACAACTTCTATCTCGGCGGGCTCGATGCGTACCGCATCGCGTTCAACGACGACTACAGCCGGCCCTTCCAGCCGCGCAAGCAGCACTTCCGCTCCGAAACCGTGGACCTGCAGCGCGGCGAAGTCGAGTGGCGCGAGGGCAATCTCTACTTCGATCGCTGGGACTACGACTTCCGGGCGCAGATCCTGCCGCAGCGAGGCACGCCCTGACCTGACAAAGAAAAGAAGGCCTTCATCCCGAAGGCCCCGCCATCCATTCACTCGTAACTGGCCGGGAGAGAGTGTATGAACAAGAAAGCATCGATCAGGGCAGCAGTGCAGCTGGCACTCGGAGTCTCGCTCGCGGCAGTACTGCCGTTGCAGACGTCCCAGGCGGCGAGCGGCGACGGCTCGCTGGTCGGTCGCCTCACCACCAGCGACCAGAGCTCGCTCGCCGGCGCGGAAGTCACGGTGCGCAATCCGGAGACTGGCTTCAGCCGCACGGTGAAGGCGGACGCGGACGGCAACTACCGATTTCCGTTCCTGCCGGTCGGCAAGTACACGGTCGAGGCAAGCCGCAACGGCAGTACGCTCGGCAAGCTCGCCGACGTCACAGTCGCCCTCGGCGCCGCGACCACGGCGGATGTCACGCTCAACGTCGCCAACCTGGAAGAGATCCAGGTCGTCGGCACCCGCATCGTCACGGCAGTCGACGTCAAGTCGACCGAATCGGCGACCAACGTGACCCGCGCCGATCTGGAACGCCTGCCAGTGGAGCGCGACATTCTGTCGGTGGCGATGCTGGCGCCCGGCCTGAACCGCGGCGACAGTGATCTCGGCGGGGTTTCTTTCGGCGGTTCTTCGGTCGCCGAGAACACCATCTACATCAACGGCCTGAACGTCACCGACTTCTACAACCGCGTGGGCGCGTCGACCGTGCCATACGCGTTCTACAAGGAGTTCCAGGTCAAGACCGGCGGCTATTCGGTGGAGTTCGGCCGCACCACCGGCGGCGTGATCAACGCCGTGACCCGCTCGGGCACCAACGAGTTCGAGTACGGCACGGAAATCTCCTGGGAACCGAGCTTCCTGCAGGCCACCAAGACCAATCACTACGACTCCGCCGGCGCCCCCTACATCATCGGCAGCTACGACGAGTACGACCGCACCAACGCCAGCGTCTACGCCTCGGGTCCGATCGTCAGGGACAAGCTCTTCTTCTTCGCGCTGTACGAGGCGCGCGATTACAAGCCGGTCAATACCAACAACTTCGGCGACGCGTTCTTCGATGCCAGCGAGGACAACGGCTTCTGGGGCGCGAAGCTCGACTGGCAGATCAACGACCGGCACCTGGTCGAGCTGCTGGCGTTCTCCGACAAGAGCGAGACGGTCACCGACAACTACAAATTCGACCTGCCGAGCGGCACCCGCCTGGGTTTCGAAAACACGCAATTCGTCGACAACGGCGGCACGAACTGGGCGGCGACCTACAGCGGCTATCTCACCGATACCTTGTCGGTGAAGGCCCTGTACGGCGAGAACGAGCGCGAGTTCTCGCGAACCAGCATGAATGACATCGAATGCTCGCGCATGAGAGATCGGCGGCCGGGCCAGGGCAATCGCGACACCGGCTGCACGCAAAGCCCCAACATCACACAGCGGACGGATACCCGTGAGGCGATGCGGCTGGATTTCGAATGGGCGCTCGCCGATCACCTGCTGCGCTTCGGCCTGGACCGCGAGAACAACACCTCGCAGCATGAGCAGTACTATGCCGGACCCGATCGTCTGCTGTGGGAGGTCTATCGCACCGACGTGCCGCGGCTCGAGAACGGCTTCGCGGTGCCGATCGGCACGGACTACGTCCGCACCCGCAGCAACGAGGTCGACGGCGAGTTCGAAACCATCAACTCCGCGTACTACCTCGAAGACAACTGGTCGGTGACACCGAGCCTGGTGCTCAACGCCGGCGTGCGCCTGGAAGCCTTCGACAACAGGGACTCCGACGGCCGCAGCTACATCAAGATCGACGACATGGTCGCACCGCGCTTCGGCTTCTCCTGGGACATCAAAGGCGACAATCGCAGCAAGCTGTTCGGCAATGCCGGCCGTTACTTCCTGCCGGTAGCCAACGTGATCAACATCAAGCAGGCCGGCGGCTTCCTCGATGCGCGCACCTACTACGCCTTCGAGGGCTTCGAGACCTTCGAGCACAACGGCCAGACCTACCAGCGCCCGATCCTCGGTCCACAGCTCGGCCCGGTCGACAACTCGCAGGGCGACGGCACGGTGGGCGACCTGCGCGGCCAAGTCGATGCCGACATGGATCCGGTGTACCAGGACGAGTTGATCCTCGGCTTCCAGTCCATGATCGACGACAAGTGGTCGTGGGGCGTGCGCGGCATCTACCGCAAGCTCCACAACGCCATCGACGACATGGAAGTAACCTCCAACGGTATCGTGTGCGACGGCGAACCGGGTTATGTCGGCTTCGTCATGGCCAATCCGTCCCGGCCTCTGACGGTCTATACGGACACCAACTGCGATGGCGAGGACGACGGCTTCGTCACCATCGACACACGCCGCGCCGGCTGGGCCATGTACGACGCCGACGGCAACTACGTCAGCGAGGTGGGGTGGTCCGAACCGAAACGAACCTACAAGGCCATCGAGCTGATGATCGACCGCGCCTGGGACGGCAGGTGGGCGCTCAATGCCACCTACACGCTATCCTGGAACAAGGGCAATGCCGAAGGTCCGGTCAACTCCGACACCGACTTCGCCGATGCCGGCCGCACCGAGGCCTTCGACAATCCCTGGGTGAACTACGGCGCGTACGGCTATCTGCCGAACGACAGGCGTCACCAGTTCAAGGTGCGCGGCTCCTATGCGCTGGGCGATCACTGGGAATTCGGCGCATCGCTCAATGTCCAGTCGGGCCGGCCGATCAGCGCCATGGGCGGCGCCAATCCCTTCGACGACACCGTGTTCGACTACAACAGTTTCTTCATCTTCAACGAAACGACCGGACAGTACGAGCTGCATCCGCGCGGCTCGCAGGGTCACACGCCGTGGCTGTACGACCTGGGCGCCAACGTGACCTACCGCTACTCCTTCTCGATGGCGGACCTGAGCGTCAAGCTGGCGGTCTACAACCTGCTGAACCAGCAGCGGATCACGCAGGTAGACGAGCGCTTGGGATCGATTCCGGACGGCAACGTCGACTACCGGCTCGGCACCGGCTATACCGCGCCACGCTACGGCATGCTGACGCTCAAGCTCGATTTCTGATCGAAATCCACCCAGGCGGCCCGTGACAATTGCGGGCCGCCCTCCTTTCTGCGCCATACTTCGAGCAGGCATTCTCATCGCAGCACTGCAGATGGCCCGATACCTTCGCCCGCTGGCGCTCGCCGTCACGTTGCTCGCATCGGTCGGCTGCGCGCAGTCGTCGCCAACCTCCCGGCCTGTCACCAAAACGCCGCCAACCGCGTTCGACTCCATCTTCGACGACGTGATGGCGCGCTATCACCTCCCCGGCCTGGCGCTCGGCGTGATCGAGAATGGCAAGGTGGTCTACGTACGCACGGCAGGCGAACGGGTGGCCGGCTCCGGCCAGCGTATCGACGCCGACACCCTGTTCAAGATCGCATCCAATACCAAAGCCATGACCACTGGCGTACTGGCGCGCCTGGTCGAAGCCGGCAAGCTGCGCTGGGACGATCCGGTCATCCGTCACCTGCCGCACTTTCGGATGAGCGATCCGTGGATCACCCGCGAGACCCAGGTACGCGACCTGCTGATCCACAACAGCGGTCTGCGCGAAGGTGCGGGCGACTTGATGCTGTGGCCGGAGCCGAATCACTTCACGCGGGCCGACATCATCGCCGGGCTGGCGCACCTCAAGCCACTGCACAGCTTTCGTTCGCGCTACGACTACGACAACCTGATGTACGTCGTCGCCGGCGAAGTCGCGGCTGCCGCGGCCGGCATTCCGTATGAAGAACTGGTGCGCCGCGAGCTGTTCACGCCGTTGCAGCTGACCCGGTGCCAGGTCGGCGAATGGCGGCGCGATGAGATTGGGAACATCGCGCAGCCCCACATGCGCCAGGGCGAGCGCAACGTGGCCATCCACGGCGACGGCGCAATCGTGCCCGCAATCACCTCGGCCGCTGCCGGCGGCATCCGCTGCAGCCTCAACGACATGCTGAAATGGATGCGCATGTGGCTCGACCCGGAATTGAAATCCGAACGCGGCGAACGCTGGCTCTCCGACGAGCAACGCGACATCCTGTGGACGGCGCAGATCCCCATGCCGCTATCGAAGCGGCAACGTGAATGGGACCACGGCCGCTTCAATGCCTACGGCTATGGCTGGCGACTGTCCGATGTCGACGGCGTGCTACGGGTAGCGCACACCGGCACGCTGTCTGGGATGTACTCGGCCGTGAACCTACTGCCCGAGAAGAAAAGCGGCTTCGTCTTCCTGATCAACGGCGAGGGTTCGGATGCGCGCACGGTACTGAACGCCGTGCTGGTCAAACATTTCACGACGCCCACCGAGAAAATCTCGGTCACCCGCTACGCGGATGAACTGGGGCTGGAAAAACAGCAGAAACCGGCCGCCAATCGGGCGCCCGATACTTCGACACGTCGGCCGGTTGCGCCGGCGGACATGACGCGCTGGCTCGGAATCTATCGCGATCCCTGGTTCGGCGAGATCTCCGTCTGTCGCGAGGGCACGCGTGTGCGCTTCGTCTCCGTCAAATCGCCGCTGCTGTCAGGCGATGTCATGCAGGTCGGTGAGCGCCTGCTGGTGGATTGGACAGACGCGGCCGCGGACGCCGAGCCCTGGCTGACTTTTGCACCGGCCGGCAAGGGCGGTGCGGTTACGCTCACCTTGGCCAAGGTCGATCCCGAGGCGGACTTCAGCAATGACTACGAAGACCTGTCCTTCACGCGCACCGGGAATTGCCGTTAGCAACGTTCGGGGACGAGCCCTCTTCCGCGGCAACGGGAGCACCTGCGTCCGCTCGACGCTGCTGCTGATCGTCTATGCTTGGCTCGCCGGCTGCGCGGCGGGAGGCGGTGCGATGCGAACTGAGGTGGATGCGTTGATGCACCGATACGACGGCAACGTGCCGGGCGCATCGGTATTGGTCATCCGCGACGGCCAGCCCATCGTGCACCGCAGTTACGGCTTTGCTGACATGGAAGCGCAGATCGCAGCAACGCCCGCAACCAACTACCGGCTCGCGTCAGTGACCAAGCAGTTCACAGCAGCGGCCGTTCTGCTGCTCGCCGAAGACGGGCGCCTGCAAATCGACGATCCCGTTCGCCAGTGGTTGCCAACGCTGCCGGAGGCGGCGGACGGCATCACGATCCGGCACCTGCTGTCGCACATGTCGGGGCTGATCGACTACGAGGACGTCATTCCCGCCGGCATGACCCGGCAGCTGCACGATGCCGACGTGCTCAAGATCCTCGAAACCCAGAACCGGACCTACTTCGTCCCGGGAACGGGCTATCGCTACAGCAACAGCGGCTATGCCCTGCTGGCGCTGATCGTCGAGAAAGCTTCCGGCCGCAGCTTCGCCACGTTCCTGCGCGAACGCATTTTCCGGCCGCTGGAAATGGCCAACACGGTTGCGTACGAGCAAGGGATCTCGACCGTTGCCAATCGCGCATACGGCTACAGCGAGATCGATGGCTCATGGCAGCGAACGGATCAAAGCCAGACCAGCGCCGTGCTGGGTGACGGCGGCATCTACTCCTGCATCGACGACCTGGCGAAATGGGATGCTGCGCTGTATGACAATCGCCTGCTGAGCAAGCCGTCGCGCGATCTCGCTTTCACTCCGGTGACACCGACCGACGATCCCACGGTGAAGTACGCGATGGGCTGGCGCGTCACGCATCAAAAGATCGGCGGTGACACGGTGTGGCATTCCGGCGAGACCCTCGGCTTCCGCAACGTGATCGTGCGCTACCCGCAGCAACACCTGACCGTCATCGTCCTGACCAATCGCGACGATCCCGAGCCTTACAAAACCGCGCTGGCGATTGCCGAGGCGTTCCTGCGCTGAGGGTATTCCTGCCTCTCGTCATTGCGACAAACCGTACTTCTCTCTCAATTGTCGTCACGCAGCTGCGCCAATTCACAAAGCATCCGCAAGCCGGCATACTCGCCGTCATGCGTCGTCCGCCGCAAACCGCCTTCTACATGTGGCTACTGGCCTTGGTGCTGGTCGTGGCCCGCATGGGCGACGCGCATCTGCATCTGTGTTTCGACGGCCAGGAAGCGCCGGCCACCGTGCATGTGTCGGAAAGCGCTCCGCATCACTCAGCCGACACCGACTCACAGGCGCACAACGACAAGGATGTAGACGCTTACGGCGATGCCGTGGCGAAGAAGTCCGGCGACACCGATACCTGGGCGCTCGCCGCGTTTTTCCTGCTGCTGTTGCTCCTGCCTCGCGTACAAATCCTGCTGCGAGTGACGGCAGAAACACCGCCGTCCGCATTTCGCCTTCCTCTGTTCTTCAGGCCGCCACTGCGCGCGCCACCTCTTTAAGCCTCCGTTCCTGAAGTCATTGCGTTGACTAGCGCTCGCGTTTGAACGCGCGAGTGCCTTGGAGGCATTCATGAATTTCTTGTTGGCACGCGCGTGCAGCGCGTGTGTTGTGCTGCTCGCCCTGTGCGGGCTGGCATATGCAGGCGCGGGCACGAACAGTGCGAGCCCAAGCGCAGAGTCCAGGAGTGAGCTGACGCTGGCACTGGCGATCGAGACCGCACTGCGTCGCAATCCCGATCTGCAGGCAAGCAGCTATGAGATCGCGGCCGCACAGGCCCGGCGCACCCAGGCCGGGCTGCGCCCGAATCCGGACCTCAGCGTCGATTTCGAAAACTTTGCCGGCGGCGGCGAGTTCGGCGGCGCCGATCGGCTCGAAACCACGTTGAGCCTGAGCCAGGTGATCGAGCTCGGCGGCAAACGCTCGTTGCGGCAGGCTGTCGGAGACGCCGACGTCGACTTGGCCGGCATCGAGCAGCGTGCGCGCGAACTGGATGTGCTTGCCGAAGTGACACGACACTTCGTCGAAGTCGTAGCAGCTCAACAGCAGCTCGATCTCGCGCGCGAGTCGGTCGAACTCACTCGGAAGACGCTCGAAGCGATTTCCGTCAGAGTCGAGGCGGCGCGCTCCCCGGTGGCGGAACGCAGCCGTGCGCAGATCGCCCTGACACGTGCGCGTTTGGACGAGCAGCGCGCGCAAGGTGAATTGCGCAGCTCACGCTATGCGCTGGCGGCGATCCTCGGCGACGAAGACCCGACGTTCGTCGCAGCCAAGGCCGACCTCTTCGCCCTCGATACCCTCGCGCCGTTCAACAGGCTGGCCGCGCAGATCGAGCGCAGTCCCGACTTCCTGCGCTTTGCCTCCGATGCACGCCTGAGGGATGCGGAGCTGCGCCTGGCACAAGCGCAAGCCCGACCGAATCTGGCGCTCAGCCTCGGCGTACGCCGCTTCGAGGAAACCGACGATGCCGCGCTGGTGGCCGGATTCTCGATGCCGCTGCCGGTAGCCGACCGCAATCAGGGAAACATCCGGCAGGCCCGGATCCGGATCACGCAATCGCAGGCCCAGCGCCAGGCGGCTTTTGCGCGAGCGCGCGCAACGCTGCATGGCTTGTATCAGCAGCTGCTCACATCGCAGGCGCAAACCGAAGCACTACGCAGCGAAGCGGTACCGCAGGCGCGCACTGCGCTCGAACAAGTGCAGTACGGCTATGAGCGCGGCCGCTTTTCCTTCGTCGAGCTCGCCGACGCCCAGCGCGAGCTGCTTGGACTGCAGGAAGCGGCCATCACTTCCGCCACCGACTATCACCGACTGCGAGCTGAGATCGAGCGCCTGACCAGCGCGCCGCTCGCAGGCACCGCACCAGAGGCATCCCAACCATGAAGCATCTCAACGTGGCGTTACTCGCCGTGCTGGCCACCTTGTATCTCGCCGGCTGCAACGGCAGCGGCGCCGAAGATCGCCAGCCAGCCGCCGCAACCGACACCCATGACGAACACGATGCGACTGCGCAGGAACCGGACAGGGTGCGGATCTCGCCTGAAACCGCCAGCGCCAGCGGCATTCAAGTCAGCGCCGCAGGCCCGGCAACGCTGTTGGAGACGTTACCGCTCTACGGCATCGTGGCGCCGGACGCACAGCGCGTTCGCAACGTTTCGGCTCGCTATCCCGGTGTCGTTCGCGGCGTTCGCAAGGCGCTAGGCGACACGGTTGGAGCCGGCGAAACGCTCGCGACCGTGGAAAGCAACGAAAGTCTGCAGACTTATCCGTTGCAGGCTCCCATCGCCGGCATCGTCACCGAGCGCAACGTCAATGTCGGCGAAGCGGTGGGTGGCGAGCCGCTCTTCCGCGTCACCGATCTGTCGCGCGTCTGGGTGGAGTTGTCGGTGTTCCCGCAGGACCTGACGCGAATTCGCGTGGGACAGCAGGTCAACATCAAGTCCGTCGATGGCGCACTGAAGGCCAGCGGCCGCGTGATCTGGATTTCTCCCCTGGGAGCGGCAGCGACACAAAGCCTGACGGCGCGCGTGGCCCTCGACAACCCGGAGCGGCGTTGGGCGCCCGGACTGTACGTCACTGCAGATCTGGTCGTCGGCGAAACCCGGGTCGAAGTCGCCGTGCAATCAGCCGCGCTACAGAACGTTGACGGCAAGACCGTGGTGTTCGTCGCGACAGCGGACGGATTCGAGCCTCGCGAAGTCACGATCGGCCGGCGCGATGCGCAATCAGTCGAAATCGTGAGCGGGCTGCAAGCGCAGGAGCGCTACGCAGCCGCGAACAGCTTCATCCTCAAAGCCGACCTGGAGAAGGGCGGCGCATCGCACGATCACTGAAGGTGCGCCCATGATCGACTCATTGATTCGCGTTTCCATCGAGCGGCGCTGGCTGGTGCTGTGCCTGGTGCTGATGCTGGCTGGGCTGGGCGTGTGGAACTATCGGCACCTGCCGATCGACGCCGTCCCCGACATCACCAACGTCCAGGTGCAGATCAACACGCAGGCCGCCGGTTACACGCCGCTGGAAGTGGAGCAACGCATCACTTTCCCGATCGAGACCACGCTGGCCGGCCTGCCCAACCTGCAATACACCCGCTCGCTGTCGCGCTACGGACTGTCGCAGGTGACGGTCGTGTTCGAAGAAGGCACGGATATCTTCTTTGCACGCCAGCTGGTGAACGAGAAACTGCAGGATGCACGCAGCCAGCTGCCGGCCGGCGTCGAAGCCACGATGGGACCGATCGCCACCGGCCTGGGCGAGATCTTCCTCTACACGGTTCACGCCGATCCCGACGCACGCCAGCCTGATGGCACCCCGTACGACGCCATGGCGCTGCGCACGCTGCAGGACTGGGTGATCAAGCCGCAGCTGCGGCAGGTCGCGGGCATCGCCGAAGTGAACAGTATCGGCGGCTATGCCAAGCAGTTCCACGTCACGCCCGATCCCGCCCGGCTCCTCAGTTTCGGACTGAGCTTCGAAGACGTGCTCGCCGCACTGGAGCGCAACAACAGCAACGTGGGCGCCGGCTACATCGAACGCAACGGCGAGCAGTTGCTGGTACGCGCGCCCGGACAGGCAATGGGCACAGAGGATCTCGCAGCCATCGTCATCGACACGCGTGACGGCCGCCCGATCCGCGTTGCGGACATCGGCGAGGTCGCCATCGGCAAAGAGCTGCGCTCAGGCGCCGCCACGCGAGACGGCGAGGAGACCGTGCTTGGCACCGCCATCATGCTGATCGGCGAGAACAGCCGCACGGTCAGCGAGCGGGTCGCCAGCAAACTGCAGGAGATCGACAAGACATTGCCCGCCGGCGTTTCCGCCGAGCCCGTTTACGATCGCACCGTGCTGGTCAACAAGACCATCACCACCGTCCAGAAGAACCTGGTCGAGGGCGCGGTGCTGGTCACGGTGGTGTTGCTGCTGATGCTCGGCCACGTGCGCGCGGCCCTGCTGACTGCGCTGGTCATTCCGCTGTCGATGCTGATGCTGATCACCGGCATGGTCCAGAGCAAGGTCAGCGCCAACCTGATGTCACTGGGCGCGCTGGACTTCGGCCTGATCGTGGACGGCGCGGTCATCATGGTCGAGAACTGCCTGTTGCGACTGTCGCAGCAACAACATCACATTGGACGGACGCTCACCACCGAGGAACGCTTCCACACGGTGTTCGTCGCGACCCGGGAGGTGTTTCGCCCGAGCCTGGTCAGCGTGATCGTGGTCGCTCTGGTCAACATTCCGGTGTTCGCGCTGTCCGGCGTGGAAGGCAAGATGTTCCGGCCGATGGCGTTCGCGGTAGTCGTCGCACTGCTTGCTGCGCTGGTTCTGTCGCTGACGTTCGTACCCGCCGCCTGTGCATTGCTGCTGAAAGGCAAGGTAGAGGAGAAAGAGAATCGGCTGGTCGCCGCAGCGAAGCGCGGTTATCAACCCCTACTCGCCGCGGCTCTTCGTTGGCGCGGCGCGGTGGTCGGCTGCGCCGTGGTGCTCGTATTGCTGGCCGGCTGGAGCGCCACGCGACTTGGCACGGAGTTCATTCCCAATCTCAACGAAGGCGACATTGCGCTGCAGGCCGTGCGCATTCCGGCAACCAGCCTGAGCCAGTCGATAGAGATGCAAAGCACGCTGGAAAAAGCGGTGAAGACGCTACCGGAGGTGCAGACCGTATTCGCACGCATCGGCACCGCGGAAGTCGCGACCGATCCGATGCCGCCGAGCATCTCGGATGGTTACGTCATGCTCAAGCCACCGAGCGAATGGCCAGATCCGGCCAAGAGCAAGGAGCAGTTGCTAGCCGACCTGGAACAGGTGATCGCAACGGCGCCGGGCAACAACTTCGAGATCAGCCAGCCGATCCAGCTGCGCTTCAACGAGCTGATCTCGGGCGTGCGCTCCGACCTGGGCGTGAAGCTGTACGGCGACGACCTGGATACGCTGCTGCAGTATGGCAACCAGATCGCGGCCGTGTTGAATCGCATTCCGGGCGCGGCCGGCGTGAAGGTCGAGCAGCTGTCCGGATTGCCGGTGCTCAGCGTGTTGCCTAAGCGCGAGGCGCTGGCACGCTTCGGGCTCAACTTCGCAGACGTTCAGGACATCGTGCTGACGGCGCTCGGCGGCAAGGAAGCCGGGCAGATCTTCGAAGGCGATCGTCGCTTCGACGTGGTGGTGCGACTGCCCGAGCAGCTGCGCAACGATCTGCGTTCGCTCGAACGCTTGCCGATACCCTTGCCCGACGGTCGCGGTCACATCCCTCTGGCGGAGATCGCGCAGCTCTCCGAAAGCCTCGGTCCCAACCAGATCAGCCGCGAGAACGGCAAGCGCCGCGTCGTGGTGTCCTGCAACGTGCGTGACCGCGACCTGGGCGGCTTCGTTGCGCAGGCGCGCGAGCGGATCGAAAGCGAGGTCGATCTGCCGCCGGGTTACTGGCTGGGTTACGGCGGCACCTTCGAACAGCTCGAATCAGCCGCACAGCGGCTTTCGCTGCTGATTCCGATCACGTTGGCACTGATCTTCGGCCTGCTGGTGCTGACCTTCGGCTCGGCGAAAGATGCGCTGCTGGTTTTCAGTGGCGTGCCGTTGGCGCTGACCGGCGGCATTGCAGCTCTCGCGTTGCGCGACATCCCGCTCTCGATCACCGCCGGTGTCGGCTTCATGACGTTGTCCGGGGTCGCGGTACTGACGGGCGTCGTGATGGCTTCCGCGTTCCGCGACCTGCTGCAACAAGGCAAGACCGTGGACGAGGCGATCGTCGAAGGCGCCTTGCTGCGCATCCGGCCGATTCTGCTGATCGCGCTGGTGGCGTCGCTCGGCTTCCTGCCAATGGCGCTCAATACCGGAACCGGCGCCGAGGTGCAGCGGCCGCTCGCCACCGTGGTCATCGGCGGCATTCTGTCGGCGACGTTGCTGAGCCTGTTCGTGTTGCCGGCGCTGTATCGAATGACGGCCCGGCGCTGATGCGGGTAGTAACCGGTAAGGATCGCATCCGCGGGGCAGGACCGCCTCAATGGCGGCAGGCCGTGATTGCGGTCCGACCGGAGCTCGCACGTTCAGCACTGAACGTGTTGTAGGAATGCGCGACTGGGCGGCCTGCGCCCAGTCGCGTCAAACGTCCAGCCTCAGTGGGCCGAAGCCAGCTTCAGACCGATGATGCCGGCGATGATGAAGCCGACGCTGACCAGCCGCGCGGTGTTCGCCGGCTCGCCCAGCAGGGCGATGCCGAGAATCACCGTACCAACAGCGCCGACGCCCACCCAGACCGCGTAGGCCGTGCCCACCGGCAACGACTTCATCGCAACGCCGAGCAAACCGAGACTGACGATCATGGCGGCCGCGGTGCCGAGGCTCGGCCACAGGCGGGTAAAGCCTTCGGTGTATTTCAGCCCGATCGCCCAGCCGACCTCGAACAGGCCGGCCACCACCAGAACAACCCAGGACATGGATGCGGACATGAGGATCCCCTTGGCTTAGGTGGGGTCGTCCCCGCTGGAGGATATCGCGGTGAGGTCGTCCACACCGTGCGCTGACGGAATCAGCGGGCCGGATCTTACCAGCTGCACGCGGGACACCAATGACTCTTGACGATGACGTCCATCGATATCGGCAATGCCGGGCCGAGGTGCGTCGGTTGTGACTTGTCGCTTTTCAAGAAGATCAGTCGGCTCCGTGTTTCTCAGGAATCAGACTCGGGCGATGGATCTTGCGCCAGGCCGCAACGTCCTTGAGCAGCCGCTCGGCCTCGGCGATGCAATGTTCGGCGGTGGAGTCATCGACATCGTCGCCGGTGTAGTCCGCGATATTGCGCTGACGGCGCAGCGTATCCAGCACCACCATGCGACTTGCCTGCAAGCCGATGGTAAGCGGCGTGCTTTGCAGTACTGTCATGTGATGCCCGGGCCGGTTCGTATCGGGGCGGTAGCCGTGCATCATCAAGGCGGCCAGAGCGCTTTGCATGATCGCCTTGTACCCTGCATCGAAACGGGTTTCCGCGCTGATGCCCCTGACCTGTGCGTCGCGCAAATTGCGTTGCGCCGCGGCCAACAGCCGCTCGATCTCCTCTGCATGCGGCGGATGCGTCTTAAGTTGGCCGATCCTCAGCAAGTTTTCCAAACTCACCGCTGTCTCCCATGACAAAGATCTTCGGTTCCTTCGCCACCCTGGCCACGAAACGATCGCCCTGCCGGCGCTTGAGCTGGAATGTCGCCTTGGTCATGACGACAGGATTCACCTCGCGGCCCAGTCGCAAGGCGCCGGCGTGACAGGCTTCGACGACTGCCGCAAAGGACGCCGATCCCACCACCAGCAGATCCACGTCGCTGCTGGCGCGTACCTTGCCTTGCGCCATCGATCCGAATACGAAAGCGAGCACAATCCTGTCCTGCAGCGGCGCCAGCAGTTCTCTTAATACATCGGCCAGGCCGGCGGTCTTGCGGAAAATTCCGGCAAGTTCGTCATAAATCGGGCAACTGCGATCCGCCCGATAGTGCACCTGATTGCCGACCGCGGTGCGCGTCAGCAGACCCGCCTGCGCCAGCAAGCCGAGCTCGCGATGCAGTGACCCGGCGGGCACTGCGGTCAGCCGGGCAATCTCGCGCACGTGGAAAGTCTCGTCCTGACGCAACAACAGCAGCGCCATGATCCTGCGGCGGTAAGCCCCGAACAGAACTTCCACCAGTTGCGGCTGGGAACTGGAACGACTTGCTCTCATAATGAGAACGATCGTCGCATATTTGAGAACATTTACGCCAGGGGCCGACCGCCTTGCCGCTCTCCATCGCAAGGCAGGCAAAAAGGTACGACGGCGCCTGGTCGGCGCCGGAATTGGGAATTGCGGAAGAACTTCAGCCGATCGGCATCGCCAGCAGGCTGCCGACGGCCAGGGAGGCGCCGATCAGTGCGCCGGCGACCACGTCGCTCGGATAGTGCAGTCCGAGCACGACGCGAGACATGGCGACCAGAATGGCGAAGGGCACGCACAGCCAGCTCAGCTCGGGGAAGCTGTCCACGATCAAGGTGGTGAAGCTCACCGCGTGCAGCGTGTGGCCGGAGGGGAAGCTGTAGCGATCCAGCGCCTTGGTGCCGGGAACGATGCCCGCCAGGGAGATATACGGGCGCTCACGCACCAGCCGCGACTTCAGATATTTGTAGAGCGCCAGGCCGGTGAATCCGACGATGGCCATGCGCAACGCGGGCAGCAGCGCAGCCTGTCCGTAGACCAGCGGCAGCAGCGCGACCAGCGTGTACCAGAACACGCCGTCACCGAGCCGGCTGACTGTCGCAAACAGGCTGCGTACCGCAGGCCAGCTGCAGCTGCGGTTCATGCGCAGACACCAGCCATACTCGATCGCATCGACGCGACGGAACAGTTCGGCGGTTCTGGCAGAGGCCATGGCGTTTACCTCGCTTGGCTGCACCAGACGCACTTTCCACCCGCCGTGCTGCGGTGGGTTTACGGATGTATGACCGTTATGTGACTGAAGGCCCCGTACGGGGAAAGATAGAGGCTGCACGATTCTGCAGGCGGTATGTCGTCCCGCGGACTGCCTACGGCCCTACAATATGACGCGCCCATGACAAACCGGCCCTTCCCATGCAATTGCTGCTGATCGAAGACCACAAGGACATTGCCGCCAACATCGCCGAGTATTTCGCCGCCCGCGGCGACTCGGTGACCCACGCCGGCGACGGCACGGCCGGCCTGCGGCTGGCGCTCGACAACCAGTACGACGCCATCGTGCTCGACCTGATGCTGCCCGGCATGGACGGGCTGTCGCTGTGCCGGAACCTGCGGCAGGCGGGACGCACGCGGGTGCCGGTGCTGATGCTCACGGCGAAGGACCTGCTGGCGGACAAGATCGAGGGCTTCGAGGCCGGCGCCGACGACTACCTGATCAAGCCGTTCTCCCTGACCGAGCTGGACGCACGGCTCAAGGCACTGGTGCGGCGGGCCAGCCCGCCGGATGCACCGCGCGTGCTCACCGTCGGCGATCTCAAGTTCGATCTCGATACCCTGGAAGCCGAGCGCGGCGGCGATCGGATCAAGCTGAACCCGACCACGCGGCGCATCCTCGCCATGCTGATGCAGAACTCCAATCGCGTGGTCACGCGTGCGGAGCTGGAACACGAGCTGTGGGGCAACAACGCGCCCGAAGGAGATTTCCTGCGCGCCCACATGCATGCGCTGCGCACCGCCATCGACAAGAACTTCCCGGTCAAACTGCTGCACACCATTCATGGCACTGGCTATCGACTTTCGCCGGATCCCGCGCGCCCGTGAGCTGAGCGAATGGTTCGCGCGACTCAGCCTGCGCTCACGCATCGCGGGCACGATGCTCGCGCTCGTCGCGATCGCGGGCATCGTGCTGGCAGCATGGGCGGTACTTGCCGATGAGCGCCTGAAGCGCAACATCACGTACGACCTGCTGTCCGAAGAACTCACGCACTATGAGCAGCGGATGCGCGTCGACCGTGGCGCCGAACCGCTGCGGTCCGCGCGACTCAGCATCTATCGCTCCAGCGATTTCGCCGAGCTGCCGCGTCATATCGCAACGCTGAAGCCCGGCATCATGCACCGCGTGCGCTCCAACGGCCGGCTGCTCGACGTACTGGTTCGCGACGGCGACTTCGGCCGCTTGTACATCACGTACGACGTCACCACCCACGCGCGCCAGGAACTGATCGCCGTGCTGATCCTGGCACTCGGCGTAGTGGCAATCGTCCTGGTCGCCGGCTGGGCCGCCTTCGGCATCTCCAGCCGGCTGGTCGAGCCGGTCAATGCGCTGGCCGAGCGCCTGACCCAGATCGATCCCGGCGAGCGTCACGTACGCATGGGCGCACGGTTCGCCGGCAACGAGCTGGAGCCGATCGCGCGCTCGATCGACACTTATATGGAAAGACTCGACGGCTTCGTGGAGCGCGAGCAATCGTTCACCTCGACCGCCAGTCACGAGCTGCGCACACCGCTTGCCGTCATCCGCGGCGCAGTAGAGCTGCTTCAGGCACAGCTGGCAGATCGACCGGCCACCGCCAATGCGCTGGCCCGCATCCAGCGTGCTGTACGTGAAATGACTGAATTCACCGATGCGCTGCTGATGCTCTCGCGCGAAGAACGCGCCACGACCCAAGCCAAAGCGGGATGCGAGGTGCAGCAGTTGCTGGTCAGGGTGGTCGAGGACCTGCGCAGCGTCGTGCCCGGCAAGCGCATCACGCTGCAGCTGGAAAACAAGGAAGCGCTGCGGGTGGCTGCGCCGGAAAGCATGGTCGCCATGCTCATCGGCAATATCGTGCGTAATGCCTTGCAGCACGGCACCGCCGACGAGGTCGTCTGTCGGTTGCGCGAGCGCGAGCTGAGCGTCAGCAACGCTGGTGCGCTGCCGGATACGAATCTGGCGCAGGCGCCGGCCCGCGGCTTCACCACCCACCCGGGCGGCCACGGCATGGGCTTGTACCTGGTGCGCCGGATCTGCGAGCGCTATCACTGGGCCATCCGCCTGGAAAATACGCCCGAGGGCGTGCTGGCCCGGGTGGGATTTTAGAGGGCGGCCCTCTCAGGGATTGGACTACGTCGGCGCGACGAGACGCTGCTTGGAAATGCCGCTTCGAACTCTGCCAGAGTCTGCCCGTGCATTCGGCGGATCCTTGCCATCCGGCTCGGGCCACCCCCGCTGTGGTAGCATTCCGCGCTTCGAAATTCCCCTACGATCAATACCGGAGTTCCGTCGATGTCGACAGCGCTCAAGCTCAACGTGCCCGCCCAGGGTCAGAAAATCACCATCAGCAACGGCAAGCTGAACGTTCCCGATCAGCCCATCGTTCCGTTCATCGAAGGCGACGGCACCGGTCCGGATATCTGGCGCGCCTCGGTTCGCGTGCTCGACGCTGCGGTCGAAAAGGCCTACGGCGGCAAGCGCAAGATCCACTGGATGGAGGTGTACGCCGGTCAGAAGTCGAACGACCTGTTCAACACCTGGCTGCCGGACGAGACCGTGCAGGCCTGCCGCGACTACCTGGTATCGATCAAGGGCCCGCTGACCACGCCGATCGGCGGCGGCATCCGCTCGCTGAACGTGGCGCTGCGCCAGATGCTCGATCTGTACGCCTGCCTGCGCCCGGTGCGCTGGTTCAAGGGCGTGCCTTCGCCGGTGCGCAATCCGGGCAAGGTCGACATGGTCATCTTCCGCGAGAACACCGAAGACATCTACGCCGGCATCGAGTTCGAAGCCGGCACGGACGACAACAAGAAATTCCTGGAACAGTTCAAGGCGAGCTTCCCCAAGCTGTTCGCCAAGATCCGCTTCCCGAACACCTCCGGCATCGGCATCAAGGCCGTGTCGCGGGAAGGCACCGAGCGCCTGTTCCGCTCGGCTGTCGAGTACGCCATCGCCAACAAGCGCAAGAGCGTCACGATCGTGCACAAGGGCAACATCATGAAGTTCACGGAAGGCGCCTTCCGTAACTGGGCCTACGCACTGGCCGAGAAGGAATTCGCGGCGCAGACCTACACCTGGGACCAGTGGGAGCGCACCAAGGCCGCCCAGGGCGAGAAGGCTGCCAACGAAGAACAGGATGCGGCGAAGAAAGCCGGCAAGGTCATCATCAAGGATGCGATCGCCGACATCACGCTGCAGCAGGTGCTGACGCGCCCCGAAGAGTTCGACGTGATCGCCACCCTGAATCTGAACGGCGACTACCTGTCGGACGCTCTGGCAGCGCAGGTCGGCGGCATCGGCATCGCGCCGGGCGCCAACATCAATTACGTGACCGGCCACGCGGTGTTCGAAGCCACGCACGGCACGGCGCCGAAGTACGCCAACCTGGACAAGGTGAACCCGGGCTCGGTCATCCTCTCCGGCGAGATGATGCTGCGTTACATGGGCTGGACCGAGGCGGCCGACGCCATCATCAGCGCCATGGACAAGACCATCGCCCAGAAGACCGTCACGTACGACTTCGCCCGTCTCATGGAAGGCGCGAAGGAAGTGAAGTGCAGCGAGTTCGGCGACGCGCTGATCCGCAACCTGTAAGCGGGCCTTCGCGGTCCACCGTCCTTCGGGACTGGAAGATTCGGGGCGCGCAAGCGCCCCGAATCGTTTGCGGATTGGCTATCCTTGCGCGTGAGGTGACCCACATGTCCAGGATTGCCGCATTGCCTTCCGATCTACCCGCCGACCCCGGCCTCAAGGCTTGAGCAGGCGCCTGCCCGTGTCTGCCGCCAAATCCGCACTCTCCCGCGACGACCTGGTGGAAGAATGCGCCGCCACGCTGGTCGAGGCGTTCGCCAACTACAACGCGGAATTCCGCAGCGTCACTCGCCGCGCGCCACGCAGGTTCGAGGAACGTGACTGGCGCGGCAGCCAGCGCGATGCAGTCGAACGCATCGAGCTCTACGACCGGTACATCGACAAGACCATCGCGCGGATGCGACAGCACCTGGGCGATGACGTCACCGAACGAGCCCTGTGGAGCAGCATCAAGCGCCGCTTCACCGAGCTGATCGAGGCATTCCCCGACCGCGAGTTCGACAAGACCTTCTTCAACTCCGTCACCCGCAAGACGTTCGGCACCGTGGGCGTGGACGCAGCGGTGGAGTTCGTGGCGCTGGACCTGGACCCGATCGGCGAGATCCGCTCGCAGATCGAGACCAACGTCTACTACAACCGCGGCTCGCTGGAACTGCTGTTCGAGGAAGTGCTGGCGGATTTCCGCTTCCGCACGCCGTACCTGGATTTCGACCGCAGCGTGCGCATCATCACCCACGAAGTGCGCACGCACCTGGAAGCGGATGCGGACGCCTCCAGGCCGCCGCTGGAAGTCGAGAAGATCGAGTTCATCCGCGTGCTGTTCTATCAGATGACGCGTGCCTACCTGGTCGGGCGCATCAGCGGCAAGGGCTGGAAACTCCCCTTCGTGCTGGCGTTCAAGAACACCGAGAGCGGCGTGCTGGTCGATGCGGTGATGATCGACGAGGCCAGCGTCAGTATCCTGTTCAGCTTCACGCGCTCCTACTTCCATGCCGACCTGCCGCATGTCGGACAGGCGGTGGTGTTCCTGAAGAACATCCTGCCGCGCAAACCGGTGAGCGAGCTGTACACCGTGCTGGGCCGCGCCAAGCAGGGCAAGACCGAACGCTACCGCGAGCTGTTCCGGCATTTGCAGCAAAGTTCGGACAGGTTCGTGCACGCGCCCGGCGACCGCGGGCTGGTGATGATCTGCTTCACCCTGCCGTCCTTCGACGTGGTGTTCAAGATCATTCGCGATCGATTTGCCTATCCCAAGAACGTCCTGCGCGAAGAAGTGCTGAAGAAATACGAGCTGGTCTTCAAGCACGACCGTGCCGGCCGGCTGGTCGATGCGCAGGAGTTCAAGCGGCTGAAATTCCCGCGCGCGCGTTTCTCGGAGGCGCTCATCGAGGAACTGCAGAGCGAGGCCACGAACACCGTCCATGTCGGCGACGACGAAATCATCGTCGGCCACGTGTACATCGAACGGCGCATGACGCCACTGAACCTGCACATCCGCAGCGCTTCGCGCGAGGAAGCCGAGCAGGCGGTGCTGGACTACGGCCAATGCATCCGCGATCTGGCGGTGACCAATATTTTTGCCGGCGATCTGTTGCTGAAGAACTTCGGCGTGACCCGTCATGGCCGCGTGATCTTCTACGACTACGACGAACTGTGCGCCGTTACGGACTGCCGCTTCCGCGACGTACCGCAGGCGCGCAACGACGAGGACGAAATGCGCGCCGAGGCGTGGTTTCACGTCAACGAGAATGACGTATTCCCGGAGACGTTCATGCAGTTCCTGGGCTTCGACGAGCATCTGAAGAACGTGTTCCTCCAGGTGCACGGAGAGATCCTCACGGCGAGCTGGTGGCGCGACATCCAGCAGCGAATACGGGAAGGCGACGTACTGGAAGTGCTGCCTTATCACCGGCACCGGGTGCGGGTGTTCGGCAGCGCTTGAGGGAAGACGGTTCGCTCCGCCGCGGAGACCCTCACCCCTGCCCCTCTCCCTAAGGGAGAGGGGACGAATGCGGAACCGCACAACATCTCCACCTCCAGCCCGGGAGACACCTGCTCTTGCACGGAGACTGCATCTGCTCTTGTGGGAGGACCACTCGTCTTGCAGGGAGACCGCATCTGCCCCTGTGAGAGACCACCCGGTTCTTGCAGGGAGACCGCATCTGCCCCTGTGAGAGACCACCCGCTCTTGCAGGGAGACCGCACCTGCCCCTGTGAAAGACCACTTGCCCTTGCAGGGAGACCGCATCTGCTCTTGTGGGAGAGAAGACGGAAGCGTGTAGGGTCTTCACCTCTCCCCTTGTGGGAGAGGTCGCGCGACAGCGCGGGTGAGGGGGCGCAACTTCAACGAGCGAGACAATCTAATGCGACGCGCACTCATCCTTCTCGGCATCGTCATCGTCCTGATCGGCGTCGCCTGGCCGTGGCTGTCGAAGCTGCCGCTCGGCCGGCTGCCGGGTGACATCGTGGTCGACCGTCCGGGTCTCAAGTTCTTCATGCCCATCACCACCATGATCATCGTGAGCCTGGTGGTGTCGCTCGTCCTCTGGCTGCTGCGCAAGTAGCGGCCTGCTCCGCGCACTCTTCGTCATTCCCGCGCAGGCGGGAATCCATCTGAATCAGCAGGATGGACTCCCGCCTACGCGGGAGTGACAGGTAGATCTTGAGCGCTCCTAGCCGAGACTGCAGCAGCGATAGCGCCGGTAAGCAGTTGGATGGGTACCTGAGCGCTGCTACGCGCTTGTAGAATTAGCAATCAGCCGCCGGCCTGCCGCAACGCCTGATCCAGATCCGCGATCAGATCCGATGCATCCTCAATACCGATCGACAAACGCACGGTCGAGTCGGTCACGCCCGCCCAGCCGCGCTCCTGCTCGTTGAGATCGCGCGGTCGCATCAGCTCGCCCGGCTGCACCAGGGACTCGGTCGAGCCCAGGCTGGCGGAGATGGCAAAGAGCTTCAGTGCCTCGGAAAAACGCCGCGCCTGACTTGCGTCGCCGCGTAGCTGAATGCTGACCAGCGTGCCGAAATCGTGCATCTGCGAACGCGCCAGCTCATGTTGCGGATGCGAGGCCAGGCCCGGATGACTCGCGACTGCAACCCCGGCATGCGATTCCAGGAACTGGGCAACCTGCAATGCGTTCTCGCATTGGCGCTGGTAACGCAGCGGATAAGTCTTCAGGCCGCGCTGAATCAAGAAGGCGGCATGCGGATCGAGTGTCGCGCCGATCATGATGTGATCCGCCTTCATCGCATCCAGCAGTTTCTGGCTGGTGATGACCGCGCCACCCATGACATCGCCGTGTCCCGAGGCGTACTTGGTCAGGCTGTGCGCAAAAAGATCGATATCGAACTGACCGTGGTTGTGGAAACCGGCGAAGGTGTTGTCCAGCAGGGTCAAGGCCCCATGAGCGCGCGCCGCCTTGGTAATACGCGCGATGTCGGCGACCTTCAGTACCGGATTGGTCGGCGTCTCGAAGACCACCAGCCGTGTCGGAGTGGCAGCCAGCGTCTTCTCGATGCCCTCGCTGTCTTCGATGGACAGCATCGTGTGCCGCACGCCGTAGCGAGAAAGCAAGCGCCGCACCAGATATCGCGTCGGCTGATACATCTCGGCAAACAGGATCACGTGATCGCCCTGCCGGCATAGCGACAGCAGCGGCACGCTCAACGCGGCAATGCCCGATCCCATCAGCAGGCAAGCCTCCCTGCCCTGCAGCTCGGACAGCGTCAGCTCCAGCTGCCGCAGCGTCGGGTTGGAAACCCGGGAATACTGGAATCCTTCGCGTTCGCCGCGCGACTGGCGCTGCGCCTGCTCGACGTCGTCGAACGTGAACTTCACCGACTGATAGATCGGCGCGACCAGCGGCCGGTTGTCCTGCGGCAGCTTGACCGCCGGCGGATGATTGACTCGGGTGGGCGATTTCATGACGGGCAGAATTAGCCCGCTGCCGGCAGGCGTCAAGTGCGAGGCGCGCGACCGTCCCGTCCTTATAGAATGACGGCATGCCGTCCTTTGCACTGGTTCCGCATCCTTCGACCCCTTGCCCCTGGGTGCGCCGCTTCACGGTGGACGCGCAGCGTCTGCCTGCCGGCGCTCTGCATCTCACGTACCACGTCGAAGGCGATATCGCCCAGCTCCAGCTGCCCCAGCAGAAACCGTCGGCACGCACCGACGGGTTATGGCGCGACACCTGCTTTGAAGCCTTCCTGCGCACCCCCGGCTCGTCGGCCTACGACGAATTCAACTTCTCGCCTTCGGGCGAATGGGCCGCCTATCGTTTCGATCACTATCGCAGCGGCATGACCGAGCTCGAGCTTGGCAGCCCACCCGCTATCGCCTGCCATCGGCATACACAGCAGCTCATCGTCGAAGCCGAAATCGGCGCCTCGGATGCCGCATCGCAGGACCTGCTGCTGGCGCTGAGCGCAGTGCTCAAGGATCAACAAGGCACTGTCTCTTACTGGGCGCTGCGGCACCCGGCCGCCAAGCCGGATTTCCACGACGCTGCCGGCTTCGCCGCCACGCTCACCTGACAGTCGCATTGCCGCTGGCCGTGCCTCGCCTGTAGTCTTCGGGCCGTTTCCCGCGGAGATTCCCATGCTCTTTGGCATCGACCGACTGCTCGCCGAACCGCAACTACGCGAACCTTTGAAAGGCCGTCGCATCGCATTGCTGGCGCACCCCGCGTCCGTCACCAAGGACCTGACGCATTCGCTCGACGCACTGGCCGCGCTCAAGGACCTGAACCTCACCGCCGCCTTCGGCCCGCAACACGGCCTGCGCGGCGACAAGCAGGACAACATGGTTGAGTCGCCGACCTTCAACGATCCGGTGCATGGCATCCCGGTCTTCAGCCTGTATGGCGAAGTACGCCGGCCCACCGCTGCCATGATGGATACGTTCGACGTGCTGCTGGTCGATCTGCAGGATCTGGGCTGCCGCATCTACACCTTCATCACTACGCTGCGTTACGTGCTGGAAGCAGCCGCCATGCACGGCAAGTCAGTATGGATCCTGGATCGTCCGAATCCGGCTGGCCGACCGGTCGAAGGATTGAGCCTGCGTCCCGGCTGGGAGAGTTTCGTCGGCGCCGGTGCCATGCCGATGCGTCACGGGCTGACCCTGGGCGAGCTGGCGCAATGGTTCGTCGCCACGCTACAGCTGCAGGTCGACTACAAGGTCATCACCATGCGCGAGTGGCACTCCACCGCCGCGCCGGGCTACGGCTGGCCGCTCGGCGAGCGCACCTGGATCAACCCGAGCCCGAACGCACCGAACCTATGGATGGCGCGCTGCTACGCCGGAACGGTGATGCTCGAAGGCACGACGCTATCCGAAGGCCGCGGCACCACTCGCCCGCTGGAACTGTTCGGCGCGCCGGATCTCGACGCGCATGCGCTGCTGAAGGAAATGAACTCGCTCGCTCCGCACTGGCTGCAAGGCTGCCGGCTGCGCCCCTGCTGGTTCGAACCGACCTTCCACAAGCACGTCGGCAAGCTCTGCGGCGGCGTGCAGATTCACGTCGAGGACAGCTCCTACAGTCACGACGCATTCCGTCCGTGGCGACTGCAAACGCTCGCCTTCAAGGCGCTGCGCCGACTACGGCCCGACTACGAGCTGTGGCGCGATTTCCCCTACGAGTACGAGAAGGACCGACTGGCCATCGACGTCATCAACGGCAGCGAGCTGCTGCGGCACTGGGTCGACGACAGCGAAGCGACCCCGGTGGATCTCGATGCGATGACGAAGCCGGATGAGGAGTCGTGGGTGGAGCAGCGGTCAGAGTTCCTGCTGTACAGCTAACAGCAAAGTCGCGCCGGTTCCTCAGAAACATCGCGCACCAATCTTTCCCTACCCGAGCACCACCGCCCTACCCGGCTGCCGCGGTTCCGGTCGGGGTGTCTCGTTTCGGGAGCCTCAAAAACAGGATGTTTTTGCGGCAGCCTACAGGGATGTATTCACGGCGGTCCCGAAACGAGACACCCCGACCGGAACCGCAACACTCCCGAACGGAGCTGCTCTTCTTACGACAAGCTCACGCAATTCCCTGAGCCCTTCACGCCTTACGACTCCGTCGCCGCCTTGCCCGCCGGCTGATGCGAACGCAGCGGCAGTTCCGGAATGAACATGATGATGAGCACGCCGAGCGCGACAATCCACAGCGCGCGACTCAGCATCTGGGCGATGGAAGCGGCGAATGCGACCGTCATGCCGCTACGGGTCTCGCTTACGAGCTGCGCGCCATAGTCGGTCATGGCAGCACGAACCGACTGCAACGACTGCTGGGTCGCAGTAGTCACCAGCGAGCTTTCCTGCGCCAGGATCGAATCCCGGAACAGTCGTGCGACGCCGTCGGTCAGTTCCGCATCATGCAGCGCCCGCTCCGGAACGTTCGCGATCTGCTCCTTGAGAGATTCGGGCAGCGCTGAATCCTGCAGCAGCCGCTCGCGCCCGTCCTCTCCTTTACGCAACTCCGCTTCGACTTCGTTCGCCTGCTGCGTCAACTCGCGGTGCACGCGTGCCTGCACGCCACCGTCGCGCAACGCTGCCTTCATCTCTTCCGGAATTCGCGGATCGGCAAGAATTTCCGCAGCAGCCGACTGGTCACCGTTGTAAGCACGCTCGATCACCTGGTAGCGCGCATCGAGCACTTGCTGCACATCCGTCTGGATGCGGCCGGCGTCCATCGCCTGACTCTGCACGTAACCGAGATCGATATGGTGTTCGGCTGCTCCCGGCAGCAGCGGCAAGTGTTTGGGCAGTTCCGCCGTCAGGCTGTGGGTGAGGAAGGTACCGAAGATCGCCACGCCGACCGTGGCGCCGATCTGGCGGCTGAACTGGCTCATGCTGGTAGCCGTGCCCAGTTCCGACAGCGGCACCGAATTCTGGATCACCAGGCTGAACAGGTTCTGCGCCGGCCCCAAGCCGATGCCGGTGATGGCGAGGCGCCACGCCAGGTCGCCGGTCGAGGTGTGCGGCCCGATGCCGGTCAGCGCCAGCACGCCAATCACCAGCAGGATGCCGCCGACGACCATGAAGATTTTGTAACGTCCGGTGCGCGTCACCAATCTGCCGCAGAGCGTGCTGCTCACGATCACCCCGGCCGTCATCCACAGCAGCCCGACGCCGCTCTGCGTGGCGTTGATTCCCTGCACCACCTGCATGTACAGCGGCATGAACATGACCACGCCGAGGAACGCCATGTTCACCACGAACGAGGCCAGCACCGAAATCCGGAACGTTTTGATGCCGAACAGGCGCAACGGCAGGATCGCGTGCGCCGTGCGGCGCTCGGACCACAGAAAGGCCACGAACGACAGCACTGCGAGCGCGAACATCCCGAGGATGCGCGGCGAATCCCACGGATAGGAAGTACCACCCAGAGACAACGCCAGCAGCAGCGGCGTCACACAAAGCACCAGCAGCGCCGCACCCAGGTAGTCGATGGAGCCGCTGCCGTAATGCGGCAGCTTGGGCATCCGGTAGACGATCATGAACAGCGCCACCAGACCCAGCGGCAGATTGACGTAGAACACCCAGCGCCAGCCAGCCACCTCGTAGCCCAGCAGCGTGACCGTGCCGTGGTCGGTGAAGAAGCCGCCGACGAAGGGACCGATCACGGTGGCCAGACCGAACACCGAGCCGAACAGGCCGAAGAATTTGCCGCGTTCCCGCGGTGGAAACAGGTCTGCGATGGTGGCGAACACGCTGGTCATCAGCGCACCGCCGCCCAGACCTTGAATGGCGCGGAACACCACCAGCTGCATCATGCCGCTGCCGAGCACCGGCAGATCGCCGAACTCGCCCGCCAGGCCGCACAGAGCCGAGCCTGCAAGGAACACCAGCACGCCGATGACGAGCACCGGCTTGCGGCCGTAGATGTCGCTCAGCCGGCCGTAGATGGGCACGGCGACCGTCGATGTGAGCATGTAGGCGGTCGTGACCCACGCGTACATGCTCAAGCCGTGCAGTTGCTCGATGATGCGCGGCATCGCGGTCGAGACGATGGTCTGATCCAGCGCGCCCAGCAGCAGCACCACGGCCAACGCCCACAATGTCAGTCGCCTCTCGGCGGCGGTGACGGTCACTTCGCTCAAACAAGATCCTCGAGACTGCGTTGTGGCAGTGCAGCTGTCATCGTTGGCAACGTAAGCTGGCTTGGAACTGCTGGCGCCGCGCGCCCGCTGGACTGGCCTTGAGGGCCGACTTGTTGAGGTGCTTTCCGACTGGAGGCGCCGCAGATCCGGGCGGCAAGATAACCGAAAGCCTGTCGCTGCGCGACTGCGGCGCAGCAGCCACGCGAAAATCAGCACACCGCCGCTTGACGCGAAGATGCGAGGCTCAGGAGTTGTCGGGCGGGATCGCCTGGATCAGCGGAGCATTCGGATCCTGCGCCAGATCGAGCTCGGGACAATCCAGCTCCTGCCGATCGCCGAGGGGCCGCGGCTCATCCGCTATCGCCAGCGTCCGGGCGGCCAGTGTCTGCATCGCCATCTCGAAGCATTCCGGCTGATCGCTGCTCAGTCCCAGGTCGCCGCCAAGCTGACGGAACATCAGCAGCGAAGCGGGGTGACTGCGTTCGCCAAGACGCGAGTACAGTGCATTGGCGGCAGCCACCGGGACTGCTTCATCGAGCGCTCCCTGCAGGATCACGACCGGCGTCCGGGCTCGCATGGCGGGTTCCACCGAAGCGCCGCCGCCAATGAGAACCAGCGCCGCTGTTCGCCGATCCTTGTCGGCCAGATTGATCGCGGGCGCCGTGCCCGCGCCGACGCCCAGATAGATTGTCGGAACCGCTGCAAGACCCTCACGTTTGCGAACGGCGCCGATGACCTCACCCGCCGTGCGCTGCCACTCCCGCGAAGACAGGCTTGCTTGAAATTGAGGCTCGCAATCAGCGCGCTCGACCACGGAATCCGCAGACGCCGCGCGTCGCATGACGGGCCGCTCGAACTGCAGGAATGCCGAGTCTTTCGCAAACTGCTCCCACAGCACGCCACCCGTGCTGATCGTGGCCTGCTTCGCACCTGGACCGTCCGGCGACTGGCACAACGGCGTCTGCAGCACCACGACCAGATGTCGCGGCTCGGTCTGTGGCCGTGAGAAATAGCCGGTAACGACACCCACCGTCGAAGTGCGCACTGCCAGCTTCTGGAACGGCCAGAGCGAAGCTTCGCCTACGACCACCCCGTGCGTTGCGCAGCCTGACAACAACGTGCTGGCGACGACAACGATCAAGCAGGACCGAATCATTGCGATGCGGCCCCACTCAATCTTCGAGCTTGAACGTCACCGCAAAGCGACCCCACATCGGTGTCGGCTTGCCATCGATGGTGCCGGCATTGAGACGCCAGGTGCGGGCAGTCGTGGCCGCCGCGTCGTCCAGCACTGCGAAGCCGCTCGATTGCTTGATCCGGGCGTCATCGACGCTGCCGTCTTCGAGGACGTGCAGACTCAGGATGACCGTGCCCGCCTGCTTCTGACGTCTTGCATCGGACGGATAACGGGGCGCAGCCAGCGGAATCTGCTTGTTGCTCGCCGGCAGGACCACATTCTCGGGCGTCGGCGCTTCGGCGGACGTGTCGGCCGATGCCCCCTGCGCGGGCGGGGGCGGCGCACTTTCCTTGGGCCCGCTCTTGTCGGCCGAGCAGCCGGCAGCAACCCAGATCAGAGGCAGCAGCGCGCCGGCCAGGCCGAATGCTTTCAGCCGGCCGATCCTCTGCGGCAAGTCGCTGCTTTCGAGAATCCGCTCCACCCGAGCGGACACGGTGGCCTTTCGCGCCATCGCAAGCGCGCCGGAGAGGTGGTCCGCGGGCGAACTCGAGAAATCCACCAGCATCTGTGCGTACGCCACTCGGTCGCCCACCAGTCCGATCGCAGCATCGTCACTCAACTGCTCGCCGAGCATCGCGAGCCGCTTCGGCAACCACCAGGCGAGCGGATTGAACCAGAAGACGGCGCGATACAGATGGGCCAGCAATCGCACCTGGAAGTCGCGATTTCTCATGTGCTCGCATTCGTGCGTCAGCACCGCTGCGCGCCGCACGTCGCTCCAGGCGAAATGATTCACCGGCAACAGGATGCTGGAAGCAAACGTGGCCGGCGCATGCACTTCTTCGCTGACGCGAATATCGAGTCCGTCAACCCATTCCGCCGTGACGGGTTGCGCTCGCCTGCACGTGCGCCAGCTGCGACCCAGCCCGAAAACAAGCCGCGCCAGAAGCAGCCCGGTGACGGCGAAATAGCTCAGAAGGACGACCGCAGTCCAATCGGTCAGCGTCGCGGAAACGGCGTTGATGGACTGTGCCGAGACAGCCCAGTCGACGGCCGGTGCCGGTGCTGGCACGCGCGCCCATTGCATGAGCGCGGGCATGGCGACCGAAGCCACGAGCACGGCGATCCACACGGCACGCTCCGTCTGCGGATTGCGCACGCGCAATAGCTTCAACAATAACCACGCAACGGCGCCGAGCAACAGCGACCGCAGCGACGATTCAAGCAGGATGGACAACATCACTTGTCTCCTTTCTTGTTACGGACCGGCGCTTTCTTCGCCGCCTTCGCCTGCTCGATGCGCTTGGCCAGCTTGTCGAGCTGCGACTTGCCGAGCATCTCGGTATCCACCATTCCCACCAGCACATCGTCGACCGAACCGTCGCAGAACCAATCGACGATGCGCTTCACCGCACGCGCCGCGACGCGCTCGCGACTCTCGACCGCGCTGTAGACGAACGTGCGGTTGTCGACTGTGTGAGTGACATAGCCTTTTTCTTCCAGGCGCCGCAGCACGGTGCGGATGGTCGCTTCCTTCAGCTCGCGGCCGATCCGCTCGCGCACCGCTTCGGCCGTCATCGGGCCATGCGCCCACACCAGCCGCATCACTTCGTGTTCCAGCTCGCCCAGCTCGGTCTTGGTGTGTTTCATGAGTGTTACCCAACGTAGTGTTACCGACCGTAACATACGAATCCGGACGACCGCAAGCGGCACCGCCATGGCTACAATCGCGCGCATTCAGTGCGGCAAAGGGGGAGCCGAAATGAACGTCACCGACGAATTTGCGCGGGCGCGCCAGTTCCTGCTGCAACACCGCACGGAGTACCAGCGAGCTTATCGCGACTTCGCCTGGCCGAAGCTGCACGCCTTCAACTGGGCGCTCGACTGGTTCGACGTATTCGCCGCCGGCAATGAGCGCCCGGCCTTG
>Ga0182738_1000224_pt1 | contig 86715 bp, 61 predicted proteins | sample eDN5th30CBELigMG_FD_128876 | JGI IMG/M metagenome (GOLD analysis project Ga0182738, IMG submission 128876) | Enriched Miracle-Growth compost microbial communities from Emeryville, California, USA - eDNA 5th pass 30_C BE-Lig MG (version 2)... ... | reverse complement strand
TTCCCTCGCCGAATCGGTTGTAGGGTGTGGTCGAGGCCGGAAAGGGAGCGCTGCTGCAAATTCAGACGTTCCGCCGGAAGGCGGTTTCATCTGGAATCAGAACGGCCGCTGACCCACCGAACGAGGATGCTTCACTTCCGGTGGGTCTGCGGACGGTCAAACAGGGTGGAGTCCTCCGTTTGGAATGACATTCCTCCTGCAAGGAGCATCTCCCGTCCCGTCCTTGACCGCACCCTACAAATCTGAGTTCCTCTTGGGATCTTCTCTGGGGGGCGATTCCCTGACAAACGACGCGGGTTTCTCAATTCGCCGACCTTGACCATACCCTACTCATCTGGGCAGGCAGTTCGTGCGGTTGAGGCCCGGACGGAGGACGCTGCTGCAAGTCAGAGACAATCCGCCTTGTTTTGCCGGGATAAGAACCGGAAGAGTCGAATGGTGATTATTCCCGTTCGGCCAGTGTTTCCCAGCGGGCATAGCAGTTTTCGAGTTCCGTCCCCAGAACCGTCAGTTGCTCAGTGGCGGCAGCAATCTCGCGAGGAGCCTGTTTGAAGAAGGCGGGGTCGCTCATTTTTTGATGCAGTTCCGCCTGTTCCTTCTCCAAGGCTTCGATGCGGGCGGGAAGTACGTCGAGTTCTTTCCGTTCGTGATAGCTCAACTTCACTTTCGCGAATGTTGTTGCGGACGAGGTCTCTCCTGGTTCTTTCTTCGCCGAACTGGTTGAGCCGGTCGAAGAGGTCTGCTTCGGTTTTCCTGGAGCGGCTTTCTGTTCCTGTTCCCGCTGACGCAGATAGTCATCATAACCGCCATCATATTCACGGACGGCGCCATCTCCCGCGAGGACCAGCGTGCTGGTCACAACATTGTTCAGAAACGCTCGATCGTGGCTCACCAGCAGGACAGTGCCCGGATAGGCATCAACCAGTTCTTCGAGCAGTTCCAGCGTCTCCTGATCGAGATCATTGGTCGGCTCATCCAGGACCATCACATTGGATGGCCGCTTGAAAATCCGTGCCAGTAACATCCGGTTACGTTCGCCTCCGGAAAGGAACCGGGCGGGCCGGCGAGCCCGGTCCGGAGTGAAGAGAAAGTCCTGCAAATATCCCAGGACATGCTTCTTCTGACCGTTGATCTCGATTGACTCCTGTCCCTCACCCACGTTTTCCACAACAGTTTTCTCTTCATCAATCTGTTCCCGGAGTTGATCGAAATAGATCACTTGCAGATTGGTTCCGTGACGGATCTGCCCGCTTTGCGGCGACAATTCCCCCAGAATCAGTTTGAGAAGCGTACTTTTTCCCGCTCCGTTACGGCCAATAATGCCAATTTTGTCCCCGCGCGAAATCAATGCGGAAAAGTTCTGAATCAGGGGATGCTTGCCGTACGAGAAAGAAACATCCTTGGCCTGCATGACAAGTTGCCCGGAACGGTCGGCCAGGCTGGACTGCATTTTGACGTTCCCTTGCCGTTCCCGCCGCTGAGTCCGTTCTTCCCGCATCTTTTTGAGCGCCCGCACGCGGCCTTCGTTACGGGTCCGGCGGGCTTTGATTCCCTGCCGGATCCAGGCTTCTTCCACAGCAAGTTTCTTGTCGAAGAGGGCATTCTGCTTCTCTTCCGCGTCGAGCAATTGCTGCTTCCGTTGTAAAAAAGTGGTGTAGTCGCATGTCCAGTCGAGCAGCATCCCCCGATCGATTTCCAGAATGCGGGAGGCCAATGATTGCAGAAAGACACGATCGTGCGTGATGAAGACAAGTGTTCCGCTGTAATTCTTGAGAAATCCTTCCAGCCAGGTAATCGAGTCGATGTCGAGATGGTTCGTTGGCTCGTCAAGAAGCAGGATATCCGGTTCCTGGACAACCGCCTGGGCCAGCAGGGCCCGCCGCTTCATTCCCGAAGAGAGCGTGGAAAATGGCTGGTCTCCGGAGAGTCCCATCCGGTCCAGGATCAGTTGCACCGCGTGATCTGTTTCCCAGTCGTGAGCGGGATCGGGATCCCGCTGATAGCCGGCCGCCACGAGTTCGGCGATGGAAATGTTTTCGGTGCCGGCGGGAACTTCCTGAATGAGGCGCCCGACACGAAGATGGGCCGCCGGACGGACTTCCCCGTGGTCGGGGACCAGTTCGCTGGAGAGAATTTTCATCAGCGTGGACTTGCCGGCGCCATTGCGTCCCAGCAGTCCGATCCGTTCGCCCCGTTCAATTTCCAGGCTGACGTGGTCCAGCAGGGAAGGTCCGCTCCAAGTAAAGGAAACGTCCCGTAAACTCAACAATGACATGGGCAGCTCCGATGAACCGCGGAGGCGAGAGTGCCTCCGCGGCGACAGTCTATCGAGCCAGACCGCCCCGGCAAAGCAGAACAACGGCACGAATGCCCGCCCCCCCGGGCGGCGTTCCACTTGCGGTCAAGGACTGTCAATTTCTTAAAGAACGCATCAGCTTTTCAAACTGCTCCTCCACCTGGACGATGGCTGCCGACAGGGCCTGGAGATGCAACTGCTGCACCATGGTCGGCGAAACAGAAGCGGAAACCAGATTCACCGGCACCATGACAAATCCGGGCGGGAGCAGGCTGGAAGCAGCGGGAAGTTCATCGCGAAAATATCTCGTGATTCGATTGGTCGACATCGTTTCTGTTCCTCTGCCTGCAAACGATTCAAAAAATGATTCCTGCGGACGGAGATCATCCGGCAAGAGCATCTTCCAGGCGGCAATTTGCCGGCTGCGAGACTTTTTCAAAATGAAACACGAAACCAGTCGGAAGCCAGGCCGGATTCCCGAAACACCAGTGTGCCCGAGAACCGTTCCCAGCCTTCTTCCGGATCAACCGGACCAATAAAAACACCCGGGATGTTTTCCCGGGCGCGGACCTGATCGGAATGGTCACTGATCCTGTGGATCAATCGACCATGATTCCGGTCGGACGCGCCGTAGGACAGGGACAACAACAGGTGTTATTAAGGGTCGGGTTCATGTTGATGGAGATCGGCAGGAAAGCGACTGCTTGTCCCCGTTTTTCCGGGAACCTTTCCGATTTGGCATTCAGATCTTGTGAGCGTGCCGTTCGATCGTTACAGTTCCCCTTGTTTGAAGAGCTTTGCTCCGATCCCGGCCTTGTCGACTTCGGGCAGCAGTTCTTCCTCAATGGATCCCGATGCACACATCCAAAATTCTCTCCCTGTGTGAGAATTTTTGCCGCAGGAATAATTCTGGTTGCGGCCAGAACAAACTGGCGGCGCCGGGTGATCATGACCTCCTGTCTCGACATCGAGAGGGTTTCTCATTTTTTGTGACGGCACTTACCGAGTCTTCGGAGGCTGCCTCGCCCTTGTGACAGTCCACTGCTGAATGGGCTGCACTACGAATGGAGTCTCCTCATGTCCACTTCTGTCATGGTTGAACGAACGGCATTTGGCACGACACAGCCTCATGCCGCACCGGCCCCGGCAACGTCCAACTGGTGCGCTGTCCCCCGCTGTGATTTGCGAATCGAGAAATGCCACGATGGCGTCAAGCTGCATTGCTGCTGCGACGATGATGTGGCCTGTGCCACCTTACAGAATCTCTGCCGCTCGCTGGCCGGCGGAACCTGTTCGCTCTGCTGCCAATGGAACGGCATCACGATCTTTGACTGCAAACTCGTGTGTGGAACCTGCAAACTCGAATGCACAGCGGATGGATGCTGTCTCTCCTGTTGCAGCGGAGACCAGGCCTGTTGTGAAATCACGCAGGCCTGCTGCGAAGCACTGGCTTGTTGCCTGAAGAACGGTTGCTGCTGCTATCTCTGCATCAACGGAACGCCGGTTTGCTGCTGCGGCTGCTGAAATCGTGGCGAAAGCTCAACACAATCAGCGGCACAAATCATCTTCATCTTGTGCCGCTGATTTTTGGTTCCGGAACGAAGGCTCCGCAGCTTTGTCGACAGGCTCAGATTTGAAAATCATAACCGACCGGAAGCGAGGAAGTGGCATTCCCCTGCCCCCGGGCGCGATACAAAATCACCCGTTGCCCTTCGTCCCGAATCTCAACGGACGTCATATAGGTCCTGGCAAACCGTAAGGGAATGAACGGAACAAAGGCCGCCGGCCTGGGCCGTTGGAGTTCGGAGACGATATCGGAGACCGAAAACTCCCAGGGGGCGGGAGCATGATCAATCTGCACTCGGACGTAAGCCGGTGTTACCTGCGACTGCACATGCAAATTCCCGGCATCCGGTTCATTCTCCCGGAAAAGCATCTGCTCCAAGGTTTCCGTCAGGCTCCATTGCAGGGCCAGGCCGTCCGAGACCCCAAAGGGAAACCGGCCCATGGCCGCGGTAATGGCCCCGATCACATGTTCCACATCGGCACGGCAGCGCACGTTGTACTCGGCGGAAACAGGCTGCGTGTTTTCAGAATGAGGAACGGGGAACAATGCTTCCGGGGCAATCATGATTGTGAACCTTGTGTGAGGAGAGCAGGGGCCGGAAAGCAGCGGAAAGACTTCGCGAACAGGAAATTTCCGGACCCCGTCCTCTATACGAGACGCTTTTTTTCGATTCGTTCGATCTGGACGACAACGCCATCCTGCACAATGGCAATCACCTGTCCGAACTTCAAACCCTGAAGCGACTGCCGGATCTGATCGAGTGCTGTCTCCAGGTTTTGCTCTTTGACACGTGTCTGCTCGGACGGGTTCGCACGGGAATTGTGCTCCAGCATGATCTCGGCTCCTTGTTAAGACACGGTGATTTTCTGATAAAATTGCCTGGCGCTGAAAAAAATGTCAGCGCCAGGCTCCCCCAGAAACAGGGGCGAATCCACAACGGGAAATCCACAGCCTGATCACGCGGCCCCAAACACGGCCGGGAGTGCCGGGCAGAGTCACTTGGGTCTGGAGCGGGGTTGCCAACGGTCGCTCACGTCGATCCGAATGAATGACAGGGAATTCAAGACCGGGCTGTGATCGAACAAAGACCAAGCGGGCTAAAACGAGCCGCTGGTCGCCTTGGCTTCATTGGCTCCGCCGCTGCGGGTAACCAGGGCGGCCGCAATGGCAATGCTGACCTCTTCATTGATCATCCGGACCGACCCGTCTCCCAGCAACGCATTCAAACCGCCGGGGTGAAACGAGAATGGCTGCGAGGAACCTTCTGTTCCGTACTTATCCACGCCACCCGATGTCCCTTCATTGGCCGCCAGCGCTCCCCCATAGGGATAAGGTTGCGACTTATGGTTGTAGCCGTTCGTCCGGTTCAAAAAGAAGCCGCCCGTTGCGGTTCCCGGAATCAGCGTTCCTGTCTGGTCGGATCCTGCAAACAGGATGTCCGACGCAGCACGGCACCATCCTCCGCCATTGGTATGGGCGGTGACCAGATCGTTGCTGACCTGGGTTCCCCGCTGATACACATAGGGCCGCCCGCCAGATTCCCAGACGGCAATCGTATTGGACAATCCATCGGTGACGTCTCCGAAGGTCAGTTTCGAATTTTTCGGCATGAACCCGTTGGTCACGGTTGCGGCATTATCGTCGACATCGCTGCGGCGGCTGGAACTCCCCAGAATCGGAGGTGTCGTGCTTCCCCAGTTCAGCGCCAGGTAGGGATCAACTCCCAGCGAACCGCCATAGTCTCCCACCGCCACGAGTCCCACCCATGGACCGCTTCCGCCCCATCCATCCGGATTATGATCCAGCACGCCGCTGTTCTTGGGAGAGGATGGGCATTCAAAACTCTTGATGCGGGTACGGGTGACTCCCGGGGCGGCTGCCGTACCCGCATTCGAGGCACTGCTCCAGTTCGTCGTCAGATCGTACTGGTCCCATAAGCCCTTCTGCTCAATAAATGGCAGCAGTTTGACGAAGATTCCGATCCGCACAGTTGAAGCATCGGAAGGGCGGCCGGAAGAAGGGAGAACTCCTTTGCTGTCGTGAAAATTATGAATCGCCAGCCCGATCTGTTTCAGGTTGTTCTGGCATTGCGACCGGCGGGCCGATTCCCGGGCGGACTGGACCGCCGGCAGCAGTAAAGCCACCAGCACAGCGATGATCGCAATCACCACGAGGAGCTCAATTAATGTAAATCCATCGCGACCAGGGCGACGGAGGACTGGAATGTGTTGACGTTTCATGGCAATTCTTTCGAGAAGATTTTTGGGCGAGAAGTTCCGTCTCTCACAGCGTTTTCGCACGGAGCCGGTGTCAGGAATGACAATTTTTCAAGCAACGGATTTTCAAGCAACGGGGGTGGACAGAGTCACGGTGAAAACCGGCTTCTCCACAGATCTTCCGGATCTGCAAGGAAGGCTTGGGCGAGATCAACAACAGGTCATGGCAATGCTCCTGATTGAGAAGGAAGTCCAATTGTGAAAACGGTTGTTTCCCCACGCTCCATTCCTGGGGGCCATTCCCGGGAGCCGTCGGTGGGGGCATTGGTGATGATTCATTTCTTCATTTCCAGCTGAACCACCCCCCCGCCGGAACGCTTCACCGACAGCGATAAAGGAGATGTCTGAACCTGGGCATATCGCTGGGGGAGCAGATTCGGCCCGCATTGAAGCTGGTTTCCCCCGCCAATCAGCCGGTTCCAGGTGACTGTGACCGCGTACTCTCCGAGAGCGACCGGCAATTCCTTCCCCGCTCCCGTCCACAGCACCAGGCCATCCTTTTGAACGCTTCCATAAGGAAACGATTTGATTCTGGAATTCCGTGGATGCAGCGTGACCACCGCCCCGACCGGCGGCTTCCCCTCGAATGCCACATGGGCTCGAATGGAGCGCGTGGCGGGTTCTGTTCCAGCGGCCCAGACAATCGCTGTTCCCAGCCCGGCCATCAGTACAAACCCCAGCCACATTCGCGACCATGAGGACAAGAATGGAACCGGGGATTCCGTTTCCGACATCATCCGCGATTTCAGACCAATAAAAATTCGATCCTGGATCCGCTGAACGCCGGAAAGGCTTTGAACGACATGCAGGAGGACCAGCTTGTCCGCCTGTGAAGCAACCCGCCCGCGAAGGATGACTTCCCCTTGAGTCACTTCGACGTGAATCCGCAATGCGAACAGCTTCCCGAGTTCGCCGAGCCGAACGATGATCTGTTCACGCAGCAGTCCGTCATGAGGAGAATTCTCGAGGGATGAAACAGATTTGCGGAGAGCGGCGTTCATGATGCTTCAACAGACGTCCCAGGAGAAATTTCCCAATATATACACGACTTTATAGGTAGTATTTTGCGGCTCAAAAAGAAGGTAAAATGAAAACTGGCAAAAAAGCAAACAAAATCGAAGTTGTTCGATCTAACTCATTTCCCTGGAATTTGTTGCATCTTCAGCAGCGTCAATGATCGCTTCGCGAAAATAACGGCTTCAAATTCCATCCCCCGCCATGAACGAAGGGCTGAAGACCTCTTCCCGGCGAACAACATTTCCCGCAAAGACCATTTCCAGGTTGGCCTTATCCATCTTGCTGACAACGTAGTTTCGAATCTCCAGTAAAATCCGACGAAACCGGCAGACTGATTCCAGCGGGCAAGGTTCGTAATGAGTTGTGGAAACGCACCCAATCGGAGAGAGAATCCCGTCAAAATGCCGGACGACTTCGCCCATGGTAATTTCTCCGGGAGGCTTCCCCAGAATGAACCCGCCATCTCTTCCAGCGATACTCTTGACCCACCCCTTGTTTCGCAGGTCGATCATAATCTGCTCGAGAAACCGTCGTGGAATCGAATTTCGCCCAGCGATTTCGCGAATGGAAATGGGCCCGCCGCCATAATGAGCGACGAGTTCAAACAGTGTTCTCAGGGCATAATCGGATTTCTTGGAGAGTTTCATCGGTCACGGCCTGGATAATAATTACCAATCTTGTCGTGTTTTTATCAGGTCGGCATAATTCCGTCAACCAAAAACACGCAAAACTTCGCCAAATTCCACCCTCTCCTCGGGACCATCGAGCCATTTCCCTATCAATTCACAGAAATTCCGCTCAAGATTCCCCTTGGATCACGCTGTCAACTTGAATGGAAGACAGCAGGAACTCATTGTGAACAAACAGACAAGCTCCCACATCACGTCCGGAATTCCGTCAGGACCAATTAAGTCACTCCCAGAATGAACTATCAGCAACTGATCGTACTGATTCCCTCGCATGGACTGGAAGACCTTTCTGTCGAACTGGCAGAGAAGCCAGCCGCGAGCCTGTTGAACTGTTTCGCCTGTCTGTGGCATCCCCGCTTTATCGCGGCAACAGAAGTTCTTCCGCGCTGGCATCGTGCCGATGCCCCGGAATTTCATACCGGTCCGAATCTGATTCTGGTTCCTCTCCCGAGCATGGAATTGCTCCCCGCTGGTTGGCTCAACGAAGCACGCCAGGCGGGAAACGTGATTGTTTCAGGAGAACACGAACGGGAGAAAATACTCACGCAGGCGCTGGCGCCAGAGCCCGATCATCCCCCTCTCGACGCTGATCTGGTCGCGGATTTTCTCGCCTTTGGAACAACCTGGCTGTTTGTGGAATTGCTGACCCGCCGAATGCGGAGTTACAGCAACCTCGATGAAATCGCCCTGTTACGAGAAATGCAGGCTGCTGCCCGGGCCGCCTGTGATGGCGAGAGTGAACGCGCCCGAAAACATCTCACGGTCTGTTACGAAAAACTGCTGGAACAACGGGAACGATTTTATCCCGTGGAATGCTTCCTCCTGGATCTGTGCCTGGTGACACCGGAAACAGCGGGAGAACAACTCCAGCAACTCCTTCTCTCCAGCGTTCCCCTCAACTTGATGGCTCCGGGAAAAACATGGCGGACAATTGTTGAACGGGATCCGGCCTGGACGGAACGCATCCGATCCGCTTCCGAACGGAAGATCGTGGAACTGGTGGGGGGAGAAGAAGAAGAGCTGGTGACAACGTTATTGCCGCTGGAGGCAACGATCTGGCAACTGAGTCAGGGACATCAGTTTTATGAGCGGACTTTCGGAGTCCGCCCCGTCACCTGGGGACGAAAACGGTTCGGACTGGGGGCTCATCTCCCCCAGATTCTGTGCCGTTTCGGATACCGGGGTGCATTGCATCTCCTTCTCGATGATGGGCTGTATCCGGACGATGAACAGACGCAGGCCCGTTGGGAAGGGAGCAACGGCTCGGTTTTGAATGCCATCAGTCGCATTCCCCTTGCCGCCGACGGCGCCGCAGCCATGCTGCGGTTTGCCGACCGGATGTCGGAATCGATGGACATGGATCATGTCGCGGCGGTCCTTTTTGCCCGCTGGCCCGACATGCGGACTCCCTGGATGGCTGATTTCCGACGGGCACATGCCTATGCACCCGTGCTGGGAAAATTCGTCCGCTTTGAAGAGTTCTTTTCTCATGCGGACGGCCCTGGCCGCCGTGCGGCTCATGCTGCGGCCGATTATCTTTCGCCGTCTCTCGTTCATGCGGTCGCTGCCGGCGAAGCGAATGCGATCAGTCGCTATGAACATTGCTGGCAACAGGAACGCGATTTCCTGAACGCGGACTGGGCGCGGCAAATGTCCCGCCTCCTCCGCGGACAGTTCGGACCGGATGAGACCGCCCAGGAACTGGAACGAACCGTGCGGGAAGCCCATCCGGATGCCGATGCGGAATCGCAACGATCTGCTCACGAGATGATCGAGAAGACGCAATCCGCCGCCGTCGCCGACCTGCAAGCACTCCTCTGCACAAACGGTTCTCCCGGCCCTGGCGTACTGATTCTCAATCCCCTCTCCTTTCCTCGAAAAGTCCTTGTGGACTGGCCTGCGGGAACCATCCCTCCCCGCGATCCGGCGGTGCTGGGGGTGCAGATTGAAAATGAACGGGTCCAGGCACTCGTTCAGCTCCCCCCCTGCGGATTTCTCTGGTTACGGGGCGTGCCGCAGCATTCCAATACAGCCCCCGGCAAGACACCGCTGGCGGAAGAACTGCTGTTGCGAAATGAACACTTCGAGGTTCGTCTAAGTCATCTCACCGGCGGAATTGCCGGAATTCAGACGTATCGCCGCAGTCCGAATCGGATCAGCCAGCAGGTCGCCCTCCGGTTTCCGCACGAAAAACTGGTCAGCACCGGCACGGGAGAAGAACGGCAATCGACGAAGACGTTTTATACCAGTATGCAATTACGGGAATCCAGGATTCTCAGCGAAGGCCCTCTTATTGGGGAAGTCGAAACGCTGGGAGACCTGATTGACGATCACGCGGAAACTGTCGTCGGCACTTATCGGCAACGGACCCGCATTGTCCGGGGCCGTCCGGTCGTGGAAGTGAATCTCGAAATTTCCCCGGCTCAGGAGATTTCCGGAGATCCCTGGACCAATTACATCGGATGCCGATTCGCCTGGCAGCATATCGATGTCGCTCTGACGGGATCGATGCAGCAAGCTGCCCAGCCCGCTTCCTCACAGCGGCTGGAGACACCGCAATTTCTCGAAATTGCCGATGACGATTTTCGAACAACTCTTCTCACACCGGGGAGACCGTTTCATCGCAAGACGGGCGAACGGATGCTGGACCAGCTATTGATTGTCGAGGGCGAACACCAGCGGCACTTCCGGTTTGGCGTGGCTGTTGATGCCAAGTATCCCATGCAGGTTTCGCTGGATCTTTACAGTTCCCCGATCGTGATTCCGACATCCACCCATCCGGGGGAGGAGAGTCGAACCGGCTGGTTCTTTGGCTTGAGTGCCGCCAATGTGCAACTCACGCGAATCCTCCCATCCTCCCGACCGGAATGCGTGATCGTGCGTCTGCTGGAGACTGAAGGCCGGGCCCGCGTATTGGGGTTGCAATGTTTTCGAACTCCACGGGCTGCCCGGCAAATCGATTTTCGAGGAGAAACAATTACCGAATTGCATATCGACGATGCGGTGAATGTGGAAATCTCTCCGTATGAAATCTGTGATGTGGAATTGACGTTTTAAGGAAAAATGTCAACGAAAAGGAGAGAGCAAAAGTAAAGAGGACAACCATGTTCCAGCAAGATTCATTTCCGCAAAATTCTCATTCACAGCTGCCGCCGGAACTTCACGAGACCTTGCGGGAATTTCCAGCGGGCGATCCCTTGCTCTCGCCATGGAATCTGTTCTGGCACTGGATTTTCGCTGGACCGTTGTGGTTTTGTTATCTGATTCTGCTGATCTCCATGATCTATTATTGCGTGCGGAATGATCCCAGCTGGGGATTCTGGTTGTGGATCATGCTGATTGCCCAGCCGTTCGGAGCCATTGCGTATTTTCTCGTTCGTTTTCTTCCCAGCGGGCATTTCGAAGATCTGGCGGTCCTGAAGCGATGGAAGAAATTACGGACGCTCCCCCGGTTGGAGAGCGCGGCCGCCCAGATCGGCAACCCGCATCAGTTCGTATTACTGGGAGATGCCCTTCGGGAAGTGAAACGCTATGAACCAGCCGCCAATGCCTATGCCCGGGCGCTTTCAAAAGAACCGGACAATCTCCAGGCCCTGTGGGGCGCCGCCTGGATCAACTTTCAACGCAGGCAGTGGAAGCCCGCCCGTGAACAACTCGCGCGAATTCTTCAGATTGACAATAGCTTTAAATTTGGAGATGTCTCGTTGTTATATGGGAAAACGCTGCTGGAATTGAACGAGCGGGAAGCCGCCCGGGAGCATCTGCAAACGCATGTTAGAAAGTGGCGTCAGCCGGAAGCTCTGTTTCGATTGGGAAAACTCTATGTGGAACAGGGACAACCGGCCCTGGCCCGGGAACAGTTGGCGGGTCTGATTTCCGATCTTCAGGCGTCACCGCGGTCGATCGCCCGAAAATCCATTTTCTGGAAATCGCGCGCCCAGCGACTTCTGCGCAGCCTGCCCCACGATCAGAGTTCTTCCACGCCATGATGATGTGTCCAGCCTGGTCGTCAAAAATCCTTGAAAAAGCCGCATCCACACCTTCAAGGGGGGACACAGCAGACCCTGCTTGTGAGCGCATTGCTTGGCTTTTTGTGCAAAGCTTCCGTCGTCGCGTGGCGGCGTTTCTTTCCTCTGGAGAAGAGTAGATCTGGCGAAGTGCGATCAATGAAATATGAATCTGCGGGCAACATTTACAGCGCAAAGGACCCTGGTCTCTTCTCTTCCTCCTCCTCCCCCCCCCCTTAAAATTTTTCAACAGCTTGATTATCAATTGTTGCTGATGTATTAATCGTCGGAGACTTCCAGGTTTGACGACTTCATTTGAAATCACGGGATGAAATGCGAGAGTTGGAAATCGTGAAAATTTTGAAGCGGATATGCTTTTTCCCCTTTTCTTATCTCCATCTGATCAAACCGGGAAGGACTGACATCATGAATCCTCTTGACCGCCATTGGGAAACTCGTTTTCCTGCCCGTCACGAAAATATTTTCATTCGGACCTGGTGCATCAAATGCCAATTCTCGTTGAATGCGGAAACTGCTTTCATGCTTTCAATGTGCCGGAGAAATTTGCCGGAAAAACGGGAAAATGCAAGGCATGTGGTGCCGTTCTGAAAGTTCCGCATCCGGTCTCCGAATTGGATGCTGAAGACCAGGACCATCAGTTCCAGTCCGGTCCCGCGTTTGTTCTTCCGCGAAGTTCCCCGGCTGCCGGATCTCAACGGAAGAAGTCGAAGAAGTCAGCCAAAGCTGGTTCTTTCGTCAGACGATTCTGGGGAGTGGGGGGAGCCGTCATCCTGGTTCTGTTGATGAAAACCGGCTTTCGGTTGACGGGTGCCTTGCTTGGACAAGGGGCTCAAAAGCTCATCGCGAATCTGCATGGTTCGGCTGCCTCGAACGCAGCGCATTCCGGGAGCCCGGCCCAGACGCTGGCCACGAGCAATCCTCAGCAACTCTTCCCATCCATTGAAATCCGAGGAGATTCCACTCCCGGTTTTTAACGACTCGGCGTTCCGGGAGCACAATCAGCAGAACATCCGGGTTTATGATCTGAAGGCGGGAATTCGGACCGCGCGACCAGGAAATCCAGGGACGATCATGACGTACCGGGTTTATCTTCCCCCGGGAGAACATGCTCCTGGATCTCTTCCATGCGTGCTCGTGCCTCCGGCGGGAACGACATTAATCACCGGCATTCAAATCGATCAGGATGGGAATAATCCGGAGCATATTCCCTATGCGAAAGCCGGTTTTGCCGTTGTGACATTCTCTCTGGACGGATGGATCAATAAAGATGCGCCCACCGACCGGGAATTCCAGACGGCATACAGCCAGTTCGCGTCTTCGTTTGCCGGGCTGGTGAATGCCCAGGCTGCGTTGCGATTCGCGCAGCAAAAACTTCCCATGGTGAATCGTAAGCAGATCTTCATTGCCGGCCACAGTTCCGCGGGAACTCTGGCACTCCTTTTTGCCGCTCACCAGCCCGAACTGGCGGGTTGTCTGGCGTATGCTCCGGATACAGATGTTCTCAGCCATATCAGTCGGATGCTGAACAATGATCGAGTCCGTCAACTCTTTCCCGGGGTGATGCCATTCGCGCAGAAAAGTTCTCCACTGACGCACGTGGCCCATGTTCGCTGCCCCGTATTTCTCTTTCATGCAACAAATGATTCCGTGACGTCATCGACAGCTACTCGAAAATATTTCAATTTACTCCATCAAGGAAACAAGAACTCCGAATTTCTGGAAGTGCCGGGAAAGGATCACTACCGGACAATGGTCAAGACCGGAGTTCCCGCAGGATTGAAATGGCTTGGGAGACAGATTGGTAAACTTCCCGAACCAGCCAATTCCACATTCACAAACAAGGAACAGAAGGAGGATGCTCCCTCGCCTTTTGTTCCGGTTCCCCAGCCAGTCCCGCCGGCCCGCTCTTCACCGTTCCAGGAAAAGATGGCGAGTCCGTCACAAATGTCCGAACCGGCCGGCAGTCGACCTTTGAAATCCGAGGAAGAACTTTCCGTGGGGATGCGGGTGATTGCGATCCGAAGCATCGCCTGGGAAATCGGTGAGGTCGTTTCCCTCCGCCCTGGGAACGAGGTCAATATCCATTTTTTAAAATTCCCGACCGCGTTTGATCGTATCGTTCCTGATGCCGATATTCGCATTCCACTTGCAGTAAAAGAGATCGATGTGGATTTGATAACGACTCTCGACTATGAACTGATTCCGAGTTCAATCAAGTCCGATGTGGACTCTTCGGCCGTTGAACAGGAACTCGCCAAATCTGTCGGTTATGTCCTGGAATCGTTTCAAATTGATCATCAAAATCGGCGGATCTCCTTAAAAATCATTCGGGGCAGCCCGGCGGAGCGTGAAGCCCGTTTTGCCCTGATGAAATCGAAACTCTTCGTGGGCAGGCCGCTGAACCGATAACGCATGACCCTCCAGTTGGCCCCGTTCCGTCGCACGGGCAGGTCTTTGTTCAGTCCGCTGCGAGTTTCTTGGAAACGGGGCTGTTTTGTTCAGGGGCCGTGGTCTTCTCCGCATGTTGCTGAGCAGGAGAATCGATAATTTCCACTTGTTCTCCTTCGACCATCCGATCGCCTGGATTGGCGACAATCCGCCTTCCCGGTTCCAAGCCGGAGAGCAGGCCCACGTCCGGACCAAAATCTCCCTCCACTTCGACCGGTTGAAGATGGATGCGGGAGTGCTCGTCAATCATCGCCACATGGGTTCCGTCCGCATTCACAATCAATGCCGCCGCTGGGATCAGTACGGGAGGATGTTCCCGGCGGGCCTGCATTTCCACCTGCACATACGATCCCGTCAGGAGAGCATGATCGGAATTCGGGGATTGAATTTCCGTCAGCAAGGTCCGCGTGGCAGGATCGATCGCCCGGGCGGTGCGGGTGACAATTCCTTTGAATTCCCGGCCCGGATATTCCCGGACCAGAATTTGAGCTTCCATCCCCGTTTCGATTCCGGGAGCATACATCTGGGGGACGTTCACGAAGATCCGCACCAGATCGGTCTTCGCAATGCGAAATAACGGCTGGGAATTGGCGCCTGTCGTGATCAGTTGTCCCAGATCAATCGACCGCTGCGTGATGATTCCGCTGAAGGGGGCATAGACTTTGGAGAACGATTGCAGTTCCACGAGCCGCTGGACGTTGGCGGTGCCTGCTTTGACGTCTGCCTCGGCCGCTTCCACAGCGGCAGCCGTTGTGAGCGCATCGGCCTGGCGCTCGTCATATCCCTGCTGAGTCACGGCTTCGGTCTTCACCAGATTCTGATACCGGGCAAATGTCGAGGCCGCCAGTTCCGCGGTTGCTTTGGCGGTGTTCAACTTGGCTTCCAGCTGTCCGAGCTGGGCCTGGGCCTGGCGCAATTGCTGGTCCACTTCGGGAGTATCAATCTCCGCGAGGAGCTGGCCATCTTTGACTGCGTCGCCGATATCGACCAGGCATTGCCGGAGATATCCCGTTGTGCGGGCGTAAACAATGGTCTCTTTCAGGGCCTGAATATCGCCGGGCAGAACCAGGGGAAGAACCGTCTCCGCCTGTCGGGAAACGGTGGCCTGGACCCGGGGGAGCGCTTCCCGGGCCATCCGGGCATCGGTCTGGAGACGATGTTCCTGCCGCACGCGGGGGAGCCAGCCCAGGAAAAACAGCCCCACCATGCTGGCCACCGCCAGTAATGCCAGACTTCCCACAACCCAGAAACTGAGTTTGGGCGGGGGGGGAGGATCGCCCAGGTGATCGGGATCGATCTCAACGGGTTCGGACGTTCTGGAACGAACGGTTGCGAGTTCGGGTTCGAATTCCGTAACGGGCATTTCGTCAACTCCTTGACCATAAACAGGAGGGTGGTCAATCCGCATGGGGGTGTTCATAGTGGGCGAGTTCCAGCTGCAACTGTTGGGAGGGAGGCCGCTTGCGGAGCCGGCTGTAGACCAGGGGAACCAGGAACAGGGTGGAGAAGGTGGCCATGCCCAGACCGCCAATGACGGCGCGGCCCAGGGGAGCATTCTGTTCGGCTCCTTCTCCAATTCCGATGGCCATGGGCAGCATTCCGATGATCATGGCCAGGGCGGTCATCATCACGGGGCGGAGCCGCGTTACTCCCGCTGCCCAGGCAGCATCATGGGCGTTCTTTCCCAGCTTCCGCTGATCGTTGGCAAAAGTGATGAGCAAGATCGAATTCGCGGTCGCGACCCCGATACACATGATCGCCCCCATCAGGGAGGGAACATTGATCGTTGTCCGGGTCAGATAGAGCATCCACAAGATTCCGCAGACCGCTCCGGGCAGGGCCATCAGAATGATCATCGGATCGAGCCACGATTGGAAGTTCACCACCATCAGCAGGTAAACCAGCACGACGGCAAAGACCAGTCCGAATGCCAGTCCGCGAAACGAACTGTTCATGCTTTCGACCTGGCCCCGGAGTTGGATCATTGTGCCCCGGGGAAGTTCCGGACGAATTCCGGCGAGCAGCTTTTCAATCTCATTGGAGACCCGTCCCAGATCGGCGCCCTGCACGTTGGCCAGCACGTCAAAACTGACCGCAATGTTGTAATGGGTCACATTGGTCGGACCGAGTTGATGTTTGATTTTCGCCAGATTTCCCAGGAGTTGGGGAGTCTTTGCTCCCGGGGGCGTGACCGGCGTATTGGTCAAGGCGGCAATGGAGGACATCTTGATTTGCGGCGTCTGGACCGCCAGCGGGTATTGCACGCCGTTCTTCGGATCGAGCCAGAAGTTGGGCGCCGCCTGCGCGCTCGAACTTAATGAAACCAGCAGATCGCTGGCCACCTGTCGTTGCGTCATTCCGAGTTGGCTGAGCAAGGTCCGGTCACTTTCCACCACCAGTTCGGGAGTGAGCGGCACCTGGTGGACATGGACATCCACCGCTCCGGGAATTTCCGCAATCTGCTTCCGCAGTTTCTGGGCGAGGTCATAATTGGCCAGCAGATTGCCCCGCGGGCCCACCAGTTGCACATCGATCGGAGCCGGCAGGCCAAAATTCAGGATCTGCGTGGCGATGTCCGGCGGCTGGAAGAAGAACGTCAGGTCGGGAAATTCTTCCGTCACGGATCGGCGGATCCGGTCAATATAGTCGGCGGTGGGGGCATGATGTTCACTCAGACGGATGAGGATCTCCCCATCCGCGGGAGACATCTGGGCGCCGTCGCTGAGTGTCAGGTTGATGCCGCTGTTGGGAATGCCGAAGTTCTCCACCAGCGTTACCAGTTCCTCTTTGGGAATCAGCCGGCGAATGGCATTGGCGACACGGCCGAAATAGCGTTCGGTCTCTTCAATCCGGGTTCCGGCGGGAGCCCGCACATGCAGACGGATCTGTCCAGCATCCACCGTCGGGAAGAAGTCTCTGCCGATATGGGGAAGCAGACAGGTCGATCCGGCAATCAGCACGATAAAACTTCCCACCGTGATGAATCCATGGGCGAGGACCCAGGCCAGGCATTGGCTGTAGAAGTCCCGGAACCTGTCGAACTGCCGATCGAAGGCTTCATGGATCCGCCAGATGATGTTCTTCCGGATGGGAGCATGTGGCTGGCCTTCTTCCGCCGTACCCCCGTAGAGTTCCACTTCCGCAGCCAGCAGATAGTGAATCATGGTTGGCACGAGGGTCCGGCTGAGGAAGTAGCTGGTCATCATGGCAATCACCACCGCCAGCGACATCGGGATAAACAGTGACTTGGCGGCCCCGGTGATAAAGGCCACCGGCACGAACACAATGCAGATGGAAAGTGTCGATACGAACGCTGGAACAGCAATCTGCTGGGCTCCGTCCAGAATGGCCTGCACGAGATGTTTTTTCTGATGCAGGTTGCGATGGATATTCTCGATTTCCACCGTCGCGTCATCCACCAGAATTCCAACCGCCAGGGCCATCCCTCCCAGTGTCATCACATTCAGGGAGTACCCGAGGAAATCCAGTCCGATCACTGCAATGAACAGGGAGAGCGGGATGGAAATCACCACGATCAATGTGCTGCGCCACGATCCCAGAAAGAGCAGAATCATGGCGGCCGTCAGACCGGCGGCAATGGCGGCTTCTTTCACCACCCCTTCCAGTGCAGCCCGGACGAAGATGGACTGGTCGGACAGAAGGACCATCTTCAACGATTTCGGCATCGTTGAAATGAGATACGGGAGTCGATCCCGCACTCCCTGTACGATCTGCAAGGTGGATGCCCCCGACTTGTAAATCGGTTGAAGCACTCCCCGCTGACCATCCACACGGACAATATTCGTCTGCGGGGTGGATCCGTCCCGCACGTGGGCGACATCCCGCAGATAAATCGTCCGTCCTTCGATCGTCTTAATCGGCAAATCGTCCAGCGAAGCGATGATGTCCGGACTGCTGTCAACCCGGATCTTATATTCCTGCATCCCGATCTTGGCGGTTCCCGCGGGAAGAATCAGGTTCTGTGCGTTCACGGCAGCGGCAACGTCGTTGGCGGACAGCTTCCAGGCATAGAGCTTGACCGGATCGATATCCACCATCACCTGCCGGACCCGTCCCCCATAGGGATAAGGGACCTGGGCTCCCGGCACACTGGCCATCCCGGGCCGCAGGCTATTTGTGGCAAGGTCGAAGAGTTGCTGTTCATCCAGCGTCTCACTTCCCAGCGACAATTGCACGATGGGAACATTCGAGGCACTGTAGCGCATGATCAGGGGAGGAAACGCCCCTGGCGGCATACTTCGTAAAACCGCCTGGGCTGAAGCCACTGCCTGGGCCACGGCCCCGTCGACATTGGCGCCGGGTTGTAGAAAAATTTTCACCACCGCCACGCCATACAGCGACTGGCTTTCGATGTGATCGATGTCGTTCACGGTGGAGACCAGTGTCCGCTCAAAGTTTCCGACGATCCGGGTCTCCATGTCGTCGGGAGAAATTCCGGCATAGTTGAAAATTGCCGCGACCACGGGGATTTCGATTTCCGGAAAGATGTCCGTGGGCATTCGCAGGAGGGTGACGACTCCCAGAATCGTGATGAGCATGGCCATCACGACGAATGTGTAAGGCCGCTGTAAAGCGAGTCGGACGATCCACATGTCTCACCTGAATTTCTGAAGGCGGATGCTGTTAGAAACCTCATTCCACGTCAGGAAAGAACTCCTGCCGGAACGTGCTGCCCGCCCTCGGCCGGCTTCCCGGAATCGATCTGGTCCTGCGTGGCGGCCATACGGGCCTGCCACCGCTGTGAACACATCGTGGCGTGTTCCCGTAAAAATCGTCCTGCCGCTGCGCCGTCCTGCTGTTCCAGGGCATCAATGACCGGATCATGTTCCGCGGCCCGGGCCACCAGATCCGGCTCGGCATGTTTCGACATCAGCACGCGGACCCGCGTTTCAAATCCCAGGTTCTGCCAGGATTCCAACAGCACCTGGTTTTCCGACCGCTCCACAATTGTCCGGTGAAACTGTTCGTTATGCGCGGCATAGGCCAGAATATCACCCACTTTCGCGGCAGCATGGAGCTGGCGTTGAATCTCCCTGAGTTCGGAAACATCCCCTTTCAAAATCAAGGCTGCCAGTTCCGCTGCCAGTTGCTCCAGCACTCCCCGGACAGCATAGGCTTCTTCCATTTCCCGCGAGCTGATGGCACGGACATAGGTTCCGCGATAGGGAATCGATTCCACGAGTTTCTGCGTATGCAGCGCTTCGAGGGCCTCGCGGACGGGGGTCTGACTGGTGTTGAATTCACGGGCGATTTCGAGTTCGAGAAGTCGATCACCCGGGCGGAGGGTTCCGGAGACGATCCGATCCTGGAGGATCTGGCGAATCTGATCGCTCATGCAGGTCCGTGAGAGTCCCATGGGGGGTAAGCCTTTTGAATTTGGCGGGGGGCGAGATTGGACGAGCAGAAGTCCACTGGTGCCAATATGTCATATATTATCGTTAATGTGCGGTCTGGCAAGAAGGGGAACAAGATATGAGGAAATTTTTGACGTAAGTTCAACTTTGAAAATATGTTAAATGCGATTTTATTTTCCAGGAAAGGGGCGAATTTTTTGATAACACGTAAATGACGCTCTCTGCTCAAATACCCTGTTTTCAATCAAGTCGGTCTTTTCGTTCCGCGAAGGGGGATTTTGGATTCGCTATTTCCTCCTCTGTCAGACCGCTCCTGCAATGGCATCTTCTCCCCGAATGCACCATCATCTTGTGTATCGCGCTCCTTGTGGGTAAGCATGTCACAGAACCACTCTGTTACGTTTGCAAGACAGCCATGTCCATTCCATGGATCGGGTTTGGCTGTGGATGGTCCGTCTCGCTGGCTTTACTTCTGATTCCCTGTCAACTTTTGTACAACGCCTTGCGGTCGTGCCGAATCCTGTTCATCGTTGAGTCTCGCGGAATGAATCGCTGCTGATGTCCACCTGGATCCTCCAACATTTTCTGAATCCCAGCCTGTTCTGGCCGGGAATGGCCCTGGTGGCCGTGCCGATTGTGATTCACCTCATCAATCGGATGCGTTATCGCCGGGTCCGGTTCGCGGCCATGGAATTTCTGCTGGCGAGCCAGAAACTCAACCGTCGCCGGCTGCTCATTGAACAGCTTCTGTTATTGCTGTTACGGATGGTGATGATCCTGCTCATTGTCGCCCTGATCGCGCGGCTGGTGACGGACCCCGCGCAGCTCTCCTTGTTTCAGGGGGCCCGTTCGGAACATGTCATCGTGCTGGACGACTCCGCATCGATGCTGGACCGGGTTGGCGAGGGGACAGCCTTCGACACAGCAAAAGACGCCATTCGTCGGATCGTGGCCGAAGGGGCCCGGCATCCCGGATCGCAATCGCTTTCCCTGATCCTGATGTCGGCTCCGGACCATGTTGTTTCCGGTCTGAGCGAACGGATCATCGATGAACCGCTACTTACCGAAATTACGGATCGGCTCGAATCTCTTCCCTGCACGCATCAATACTGCGATCCCGCCAGAGCCCTGGAAGGAGCGCAGCGAAGACTCATGGAGCAACGTTCCAGCGTCCGGCAGGTCCATGTCCTCTCCGATTTCCGAAAGACAAACTGGATTGATAATAAAGCAGCCATTTCTATTTTGCAGGCGATGGATGAAGCCTCGATTGGCGTCAATCTGGTCCGATGCGTGAATCAGACACACGAAAATCTCGGCATGACCGATCTGGGAGGATCGGTGGAAGTGGCTGCGGCCCGCGTACCGGTGTCGCTCTCCGCGACGGTCCGCAACTGGGGAACGCGAGAAGCCCAGAACGTCAGTGCGGCAATCTTTGTTGATGAAGAGCGGCTTCCCCGCACGGTCGATTTTCAGACGATCAGTCCCGGCCAATCCGCCACGCGGCGGTTTGACGTTGTCTTTGAAACAGCCCAGCCCCATTCCATTCGCCTGCTTCTTCCGGACGATTCCCTGGATGCCGACAACAACCGATTTCTGGCGGTGGATGTCCCGGAAAGCAACCCGATCCTGATTGTCGATGGGTCCCCGGGAGCCGAGCAGGCGGCCTATGTCGCGGATGCCCTGGCAGCAGACCGGTCCGTCACGGGATTTGCCCCCGACATCCGGACTCCCGAAGAACTGCGACGGGTGGTGCTGGAAGACTATCCCCTGGTCTATCTGATCAATCTGGCGGAACTCGCTCCCGATACGGTCGCCAGCCTGGAAGCCTATGTCCGTGGCGGGGGAGGGCTGATCTGGTATCTGGGAGATGCTGTTCGTCCCGGCTTTTACAATGAAAAACTCTTCACCGAAGAGGGAGGACTTTTCCCCGCGAGACTGGCTTCGGCGCCGATCGACGTCGATCACTCGGCAGATGCCACGGCTTCCAGCGGAATTTCCGTGACGAATGATCCGCTGTTCGATCTCTTCACCCGGGCACAGGTTCCCGTGCTGGACCAGGTGCTGATCAATGTGATGTATCCGCTCGCCGCGGAGGGGCCGAATCAACCCAACCTCGCGGATGATGTCAAAATACTGGCTCGCCTGGAAAATCAGCCGCTGATGCTGCAACACAAATATGGAGCCGGATCCGTGTTGACCTGCCTGACTTCCGCGGGACCGCTGATCAATCCCCAGGGGAAAAACTGGTCGAACTGGGCCAATGGCCCGGCAGGGTTCAGTTTTGTGATCCTGCAACTCGAACTGGCAAAACGTCTGATTCGAAAGGATCGGGCTTTTCCACAACTTCCCACCGGCACGCCACTCGAAATTGATTTCAGCCAGACACAGTTTCTGCCGGAGATTGAGATTTTGAATCCGGAAGACCAGGTGACGCGATTGCAGGCGGCCCCCCGTTCCCCATCCGGAGATTCCGCTCCGGGGACGGTCCCCCTGCTGGAGGCAACATTTCGGGAAACGGACCAGCCCGGGATTTATGGAGTGACTCTCACCGGGCAGGACCAGGCGACGGAACGCAAACTTTATGCGCTGAACGTTCCTTCCCAGGAAGGCGCCCTGGCGGTTCTGGAGGATCAGGCGTTGATGCGGGAACTGGGCCCGCAAACGGCTGTCCGCATTCAGCCCGCAGGTTCCTTCGACTGGATTCGCAGCGAGTCTCCCGGATCGGAAATTCGCTGGTTCCTGCTGGTCAGCCTGGCGGTGGTCTGTATTTTCGAACAATTTCTATCGGCCCGCCTCAGCTATCAGCCGGGGCAGACTTGAATTGAACGTTCACTTTGAAAACGAACTCGACTGATCGTCCGTCTCCTCTGGCGGTGTCCGGTTGCCTGTTGTGGCAATGGACCGTGACGGCGCTGTTTCTCCTGTTTACGCTGGAGAATGAAGCCGTTGCCCGGACCATCGTCAGTGTTTCCGCCTGGAAATCCTGCCTGCGTCTGATGGGCGGAAACTTACAGCAGACTCCCGACGGACTGGTCGCGATTGCTTCGCTGGCCGGAGTGGGCCTGGTTGCTTTGCTGATGTGCTGCGGCGTCAATGGCCTGGCCGCCTGCTCGGCGGCACGGCGGATCAAAGGGGCCGGATCCCCCCATGAACGGGACCGACTTCAATGGGGAGGTGCCTTCTGGCACGCCTTCGCTTTGAAAACGCGGGCCAATGCCGGCTGGACAGGGCCGCTGCTGGCATGGGCCGTCGGATGGATGTTTTCTCTGTTGGTTCCGAATGCCGGATGGCTTCAACTTCTGGTCTTCACCACGAAACTGGCTGCGGCCGCCACGCTGGCGGGATGGTTGTGGGAGATTTCCCGGGAATGGAGAGGATCCACATCTTCCCGCATGGAAAAATACACTTTTTCCGAGGAGCAGTCCCGGTTTCGACCGGTGCTGGTTGGAATGACGCTGTATCTCGTGGTTTTCGTCGCCATGAACTGGGGACTCTGGTTCAATCTGCAATTGCCGCACGGGGATTCCTCCATGTACGAGGAACATTTGTGGAATGTGCTGCATGGCAAAGGGTTTCGCAGTTATCTCGATCAGGGATTGTTTCTGGGGGAACACATTCAGGTAATTCACCTGTTGTTGCTGCCGCTGTATGCGTGCTGGCCGTCACATCTGTTCATGGAACTGAGCGAGTCGCTCGTTCTGGCAGTGGGGGCGATTCCGGTCTACCTGTTGGCGCGGCGGCATGGACAGAGCGAATTTGCCGCCATGCTGCTGGCGCTGGCCTATCTGCTCTATTTCCCGATGCAGTATCTGGACATTGCGATCGATTTGAAGACGTTTCGCCCGAGTGCTTTTGGGATTCCGGCCTTGCTGTTCATGATCGAGAACGCGGAACGCCGCCGGTGGAAATGGATGAGTCTGTGCGTGTTACTCGCTCTCGCGTGCCAGGAAGATTTTGGAGTTGTGATTGCTCCTTATGGCGTGTGGCTGCTGGCGGAAGGCTGGTGGATGTCGAAAATGACTCCCGGCCGGGAATGGCGTTCGCAGATCATTGCCGGAGCGACGTTGACGATTCTGGTGCCGCTGTATGTCGTGTTCGCGGTGAAGTTCGCCATTCCCTGGTTTCATCAGGGACACACGGTCCATTACGCCAGCTATTTCCAGGCGTTCGGAAAAACACCGGTGGAAATTGTCTGGAACATCCTGACCCGTCCATCATTATTGTGGACGCACCTGGTCACAGCGGGAAGTTGTGTTCTTTTTCTGGACTTGTTGCTTCCGTTGGGAATGCCCATGCGGGCATGGCGGCGATTGCTGGTGGGGCTTCCAATTTTCATCCTGCTTTGCCTGAATGAACTGACGAAATCGTTTCCGGGACCGTTTCATCATTTTCATGCTCCGTTGATCCCGATTTTACTCTGGGGAGCCTGCGCCAGCCTGACCTGTGATCCTTCCGCTCCCGATACTGCCCGGCGAATTGCGGACCAGCGCGGTTTGTGGATCCTGTGCTGTGCTGTGACCACCGGCCTGTTTTTCAGCCTCTCGCCGCTGGGGATTTCGTTCTGGGATTCCGGAAGTCCGTACTACTGGAGCACCCTGTATGTTCCGGGAGAACGGGCTCATGAATTCAACAAAGTGCTGAAAGCAATTCCCCTTACGGCCCGTGTGGCCTCCACCGATTTCGTCCATCCCCGCTTCACGCACTATGAGCGATCGTACGATTACAGCCATTATCCCCGGCGGGTGGCGGATTATGAAGACAAGGTTCCGGACGATACCGATTACATCGTGATCGATACCGGTCATCGCTATAGCGAGATCCAGCACTACAAGCAGACCCGTGAATATCGCAACCAGCGGGACCAGTGGGAAGAGCTGCCGATCGATACGAAAGGCTATTTCATCGTACTCAAGCGGGTGAAATATCCGAAACGGACTTCCATGTCTCCCCGCCCGGCGCCTGCTGATGCATCCGGTGCATCCAGATGATGAAACCGGGGTTTCACAACAAGCACGATTTTCCTGCTATTTTTCGGTCAATTCCGACTGGGCGCCGGTCTCGATCGCGGTGGCTTCCATTGTTTCCGTGACGGTGATCCACGGCTTGAAATCCGCCCGGTTTTCGGTCGTCCCTTTCGCTTCCACGGTGCTGACCGCCGTCCATTTGGCGATACCGAAAGGGAATTTTTGAGAGCGTTCCATTTCCGCTGTGTTCGTGGATCTCTGGGACGGGGTTTCCATGATCATCGTCCCTTTTTGCAGAATGGCTTCGAAACTGCCCGCGGGAACAGCGACTTCATGGGCGTCCCCTTCGGGAGCGAGTTCCATGTAGTGCCGCAACAGGGAAATCAGTGGATACAGCTCGAAGACACCGGATTCGATGGGTTCGACGGGATTATCGCCGATTTTGCGGAATCCTTTGATGATCGGAATGAAGGAAATGTGGATGTGACGATCATCGGCAACGGTCACGTCTGTTCGGCCCTGAATCGTTGCTTCAGGAACCAGAATTTTATAGATCCGGCCCGATCCCGGACCCACTTCCAGCTTGTCCGCGATGATGTTGCCGGTTTCGCTCTTGATTTCCAGCCAGCGGCAGGGTTGTTGCTTCCCTTGAAATTCCGCATCCTCCGTCCCCACCGATTTCAAGGTGATCACGCGACGGAGCTGAATCGTGATGTCTTCCTGGCTGGGATCGTTCTGTTTGCGGACCTGGAGATAGTCCCCTTCGTAACGGACCGATGTTCCGTCAGCGGGCAATGACCAGATCAGTCCCTGGGCATGTGCCGGAACAGCCAGACCCGCCAGTATTGCTCCGACGATCAATGACAACTTCAGATTCATCATGCCGCTCCGGGCCGGGATCAAAAAAGAAAAGGATCGACCATGCTCCGGAAAATCCGATTTCAGAGATGATCGTGACAGGCACTTCCCAGGTTCCGGACCGGACCCGGCCGGAAGTCGTGAATTCAGGAGCCCTGGGGTTAGCGGGCAGTATAGACGGCCCTTTGAAAAATGAGAGGCCTTTTCGGGAATTTGCACAACGGGAAAAACCGATCCGATGAAATTTCTCTCCCACAGGCTTCAGATCCCTGGGAAATCTCGAACCGGCAAGAACCGCCGAATTGGTCATGACGGACTCGTCCACATTCTCTAAAATCCGTGGTTCAAGGAAAATTCGAGCGGGGATCCGACTCGATCGGGAGTGGACTGCCCCCTGTTTTGACAGGTTTCGAACGGCACGGACAGGCGGATGGGCCTGCGCGGAGCCCGTTTCTTCCCCGGTCCACGCAGGTTTGAAGCCTTAGCAGCATGGAGTGAAGACAGATGTCCCGTATGGTTCCGGTGATTCGGACAGTTGTCAGTTCGTTGGCTTTATTCCTGGGTCTGTGCCTTTCGTGCATGGCCCAGGTCAAGGTCGAAAATGTCCTGGCTTATCGGCCGGCCCAGCCCGGTGTCGACATTGAGACTCCCACAGCGGCTGAAATTCCCAACTGCAAGCTGGAAGTCGAACGGAACGAAGGGGGATCCGGCTGGGTTCTTTATGGACCGCAGGGCCAGATTTATCGCCGGTTCATGGACACCAATGGCGACCGGGGTGTGGATGAATTCCGGTACTACAAAAATGGCCTCGAGGTCTATCGCGATCTGGACACCAATGCCAACAATGAAATTGATCAGTCCCGCTGGTTCAATACAGCCGGAAGCCGGTGGGGAATCGACTCCGATGAAGACCGGAGCATCGACAGCTGGAAAATCATCTCGGCGGAAGAAGCCTCGCGGGAAGCGATCCTGGCACTGATTGAGAAGAACGAGAAACGGTTCGTGGCTGTCCTGCTCAATGCGGAAGACATGCAGACCGTCGGCATTCAGGGGGACGCTGCCACGAAGTTGGCCGCCAGAATCAAAGACGCGAGAAAAACATTTCAGTCGGTCCTGCAAAGTACAAAAATCGTGACTCCCCAGACACACTGGGTCCGTTTCGACTGCTCCATGCTGATGCCCAGTCTCATTCCGGCAGAGACGGGAAAAACCCGTGCTGATCTGCTGGTCTATGAGAACGTGATGGCCATTGTGGACAACGCGGGGACGAATGGATTTGTCCAGATCGGGGAAATGGTCCGTGTGGGGGATGCTTGGAAAGTGACGCAGGTGCCGCATCCTCTGGAAGGAGAACGTTTTGAACTCAGTGGCGGAATTCTGCTGCAACCGGGGCTTTCCGGTGCCGGAACCGTTGCTCAGAACATGAGTTCGAAAATGAAGGAACTGATTGATCAACTCGGGGCGCTCGACAACAAAGCCCCCACGGCGCAATCAACGATGGAAGAAATTACGCAGTACAACGTTGCCCGGGCAAAGATCCTGGCTCAACTGGCCCAGGAAGTCACCACCGATCAGGAACGCCTGAACTGGCAGCGGACCCGGCTGGAAGGAATTGCCGCCGCCACACAGATGAAGACCTTCCCGAACGGGCTGGAAGAGATCAAAAAAGCGGAAGAGGAATTGCGGGCGAGCAAGGCCGATCCTGCTCTCCTGGCATTTGCTGTCTTTCAGCGGATGCTCGTGGATTACAACCTGCAACTGGAAAACGCCACTACCACCGATCGCGGGAAAATTCAGGAAAGCTGGCTGAAGTCGCTGGAAACATTCGTCAATGAATATCCCCAGGCGGAAGAATCGGCCGATGCGATGCTGCAACTCGCCATTACCTATGAATTCAACGGGAACGTGACGGAGGCCAATACCTGGTATCAGAAACTTGTCGCGGCGTATCCGGATGCTCCCGCCGCCGCACGTGGGAAAGGGGCACTGCACCGGCTGGAGTTGAAAGGAAAACCGCTGGTCTTGAAAGGGAAGGGCCTGGCCGGGGGAGAAATCGAGACCGGGAAATATCGTGGCAAGGTGCTGGCGGTGATTTTTTGGGCCACGTGGTGTACGCCCTGCACCGAAGACCTGCCGCAGATTCAGCAGCTGTACCAGACTTATCAGAAAGAAGGCTTTGAGATTATCGGCGTTAATCTGGACGGTCCGGGCGGTCCGATCCAGCAATATCTCCAGAATTACAAAGTCGCATGGCCGCAGATCCATGAAGAAGGGGCCTTGGAAAGCCGCCCCGCGATTGAGTTCGGCGTGATTTCCCTTCCCACGATGTTTCTGGTCGATCGAAAGGGAATCGTGGCCTCCTCCAGTGCCACCGTGGAAGAAATGAAAAAACTGGTCCCGGAATTGTTGAAGGCGAAATAAGAGAATGTCGTCCGAGACGAAGATATCCGCCCCGCGGTATTTTGATCGAGAACTCAGCTGGCTCGAATTCAATCAGCGCGTGCTGAACGAAGCACTCAATCCACATGTTCCGCTTTTGGAACGGCTGAAGTTTCTGGCCATCAGCAGTACGAATCTCGATGAATTCTACCGGGTCCGGGTGGGAGCCCTTTCCATTTTGAGTGAAGCAGGCGTCACTCGTCCGGCTCCTTCCGGACTGGCTCCGGATGAACAGCTCATGGCTGTCCGGGACCGGATCCGGAAAATGGTTGCTGACCAGTATCGCTGCTATCTGGAGGATTTACTGCCGCAGCTTTCCGAACAGGGGATCATGCGGCAGCTTCCCGCGCAATTGAATACCGTGCAAAAACGGATGGTCCGGCAGATTTTCGATCAGGAGATCTTCTCTGTTCTCACTCCCATGGCGATTCTTCCAGAGGGAACATTTCCATTGCTGCCGAACCAGATGTTGAGTATCTGCGTCCGTCTGCTGCCGCGGGAAGATCCTGAAGTTCCCGAACAGCAGGGAGCCCGATTCGCCATTTTGCCGTTTGGCCGGGTCCTGCCACGATTCTTTTCCGTGCCATCGGAAAAAGGATTGTCGTACATGCATCTGGAAGACATCGTTTCGATGTTCATCGAGGAGTTTTTTCCGGGCGAGGAAATCGAAGAATGCGCTCCGTTCCGTCTCACGCGAAATGCTGAAGTGGAAGTGCAGGAACTCACGCCGCATGGCCTGGCCCTGAACATGGCGGACGTCTTGCGGGCCAGAACTTCCGCCGATTGCATCCGGTTGGAGCTGGATGAACATGTGTCTCCGGAAATCCTGGACTTCCTGCAGAGCCAGTTGTGCGTCAGCGATGCGGAAATCACACGGGTCCCGGGGCCGGTTGATCTGGGGGCATTCATGGAACTGGTGGGACGCCGCGGCTATGAAAATCTTCGCGATGAACCCTGGACACCGGTCCATTCACCGGATGTGTCCTCTGAAGAACTGATGTTTGATATTCTGGCAGACCGGGACGTGCTGCTGTTTCATCCTTATGAAAGTTATGAACCGGTCGTGCGGCTGATTGAAGAAGCCGCCGACGATCCGGATGTGATCGCCATCAAGCAGACGTTGTACCGCATCAGCCGCAACAGTCAGATCGTCAAAGCCCTGCTTCGCGCGGTGCAGAACGGAAAGCACGTCACGGTACTTCTGGAGCTGAAAGCCCGCTTCGACGAAGAACGCAATCTACGGCAGGCTCGCGAACTGGAAGCCATGGGGGCACAGGTCATCTATGGAGTCAAGGGCCTGAAAACGCACGCCAAAATCTGCATCGTCGTCCGCCGCGAACCGCATGGCATCCAGCGTTACCTGCACTTTGGCACCGGTAACTACAACGAAGCCACCGCCCGTTTGTACAGCGATGCCTCCTTCCTGACCAGCGATGAAGATCTGGGAATGGACGCGCTCGCCTTTTTCAATGCCATTTCCGGATACTCACAACCCCCTTACAGCTATCGCAAATTGTCCGCGGCTCCCTTGCGTCTGCGGGATACGCTCAGGGAACTCGTCGAGGAGGAAATCGGGCGGTGCCGCGAAGGAGAAGAGGCACGCATCATTCTCAAGTTGAACGCCCTGACCGATACGGCTCTCATCAACACCCTGTATGAAGCGTCACAGGCGGGCGTGCAGATCCAGTTGAACATCCGGGGAATCTGCTGTCTGCAACCGGGAGTTCCGGGACTCAGCGACAATATTCAGGTCATCAGCGTTGTCGACCGGTTTCTGGAACATGCCCGGATCCTGTACTTTCATCGCGGTGGCGATGCCAGCCTGTTCATCTCCAGTGCGGACTGGATGTCGCGGAACCTCGATCATCGAAAAGAATTGCTCGTTCCGGTCGAGTCCGAACAGTGCCGGCGGCGGTTGTTGAAGATCCTCGAAACGTATTTCGACGACAATACAAAATCGTCCGTGTTGATGCCCGACGGCACGTATGTTCCAATGCGTAATGGAGAATCCCCGTTTCGGGCACAGGAAAGGCTTTACCGCATGGCCCGGGAAGCGGTCCGCAAGCAGGAACGCCGCCGGCGGACGGTCTTCGAACCGCATCGTCCGGAGGATGAATGAGATCCCCCTGGAAACGATAGCCCGCGGCTGCGGTTGTTTTCCATCCGGGAAGGAAAAACGATCCGAAGAGAATCCATCCGCTTTCATAATTCTCCCTTACAAAAACACTCTCTGCATCTTTTTCTCCTTTGACCAGTTCGCATACTCATGTCTGATTTGAAACAGGAAACTCTGATGATGGCCCGCCAGGCCAAAACGGCTTCGCGGGGACTCGCTGTTGCCCGGGGAGAGCAGAAAAACAACTGGCTGCGGGATTCGGCACGAGCCATTCGCACACAAACCGCCACCCTGCTGGCGGCCAATGGCCGGGATCTGGAAAATGCCCCTGGTTATGGCCTGACTTCCGCTGAGACGGATCGGCTCAAGCTCGATGGATCGCGGCTGGAGAAAATTGCCGTGGCCCTGGAAGAAGTCGCCCTTTTGCCCGATCCGGTCGGTGAAATTTTCAGCAGCAATATGCGTCCCAATGGTCTTCTGGTGAATCAGGTTCGTGTTCCGCTGGGAGTTGTCTTTTTCATTTACGAATCCCGTCCGAATGTCACGGCGGATGCCGCAGCTTTATGTGTGAAGAGCGGAAATGCGGTGATCCTTCGCGGAGGAAAAGAAGCCCTGCACAGCAATCTGGCGTTTCATGCCCTGCTGCGGGAAGCGCTGGTCAAAAACGGACTTCCGGAACATGCTGTGCAGATGGTCGGCACGACGGACCGCGAAGCTGTCGGAATGTTTCTGAAAATGTCGGACTTGATCGATGTCACCATTCCCCGGGGGGGGAAATCCCTGATTCAGCGGGTTTCCGCCGAAGCAACCATGCCCGTCATCAAGCATTTCGACGGGATCTGCCATGTTTATATTGACCGCGACGCTGACCCGGAAATGGCGCTGAAAATTCTGGTCAACAGCAAATGCCAGCGCCTGGGAGTCTGTAACGCGGCGGAATCCTTCCTCGTTCACAAAGAGATTCAGGAAACGTTTCTTCCGCTGGCGGGGGCAGCCTTGCGGGAACAGGGAGTCGAGATCCGGGGCGATGCCGCGATCCGCAAGGCCATTCCCGAAGCAAAGACCGCAACAGACGCGGATTATCATACTGAGTATCTGGATCGAATCATTTCGGCCCGGGTCGTCGAGAGCCTCGACCAGGCGATCGACCATATTACCCAGTACGGTTCGCATCACACGGATACGATTGTCACAAAAGATTTGAATGCCGCCCGCCGGTTCGTGGCCGAAGTGGATTCCGCAGCCGTTCTGGTCAATGCCAGTACACGCTTTAATGACGGAGGAGAATTCGGTCTCGGCGCGGAAATTGGCATCAGCACCGATAAATTTCATGCCCGTGGGCCTTGCGGCCTGAAAGAACTGACAAGTTACAAATATGTTGCCTGGGGAAACGGCCAGGTGCGTCAGTGACCTGATCCGCACCCGTTCGGAACACCCGGCGTCTGAATATCCGGGCGTTTCCCTTTCCCATCTCTGGTGGTCCTGCTTCTCTCATTTCGATCCGGGCCGGTTGTTTCCGAAGAAATTCCATGTCGATGTCCGATCCTCCGCCCTCATCCGCTCTTCCTCCCTCCGCTCCCCCGCCATCGCCTCCTCCGCCGGAAGCGATTCCATCGGGAACGGCGAGCGGGCACCAAGCCTCTTCCGAATCAGGCGAGCATGGCCATCCCCATCAGTCGTTCTGGTTATGGGTCCTGTGCCTGACAGGGGTCGATTACTTCAGCACGCTGGCGTATCAGCCTTCCATCGCGTTTAACGCAGCGGGACGGCTCGCCCCGCTGGCGACAGTTTTTCTGATTCTGCTGACCCTTTTTGGCGCCTTGCCGGTATACTTCTACATCGCGCACAAGTCTCCGCATGGACAAGGTTCCATTGCGATGCTGCAGCGGCTGCTCTCGGGATGGCTGGAAAAGCTGCTGGTGCTGGTCCTGCTGGGATTCGCGGCAACGGACTTTGTCATCACGATTACGCTGTCTTCCGCGGATGCGGCGGAACATCTGATTCATAATCCGGTCTGGGACCATGCCCCCTCGTTGCTGCAAGGCCAGATGGCCCTTACGTTGTTGATGCTGCTGTCGCTGGGAGCTTTGTTCCTGCGCGGATTCCGGGAAGTGATCGGCGTGGCAGTGGCGTTGGTGGCGATCTTTCTGGCTTTGAATTCCCTGCTGATTGGAACGGCTTTACTGAAAATCTTCACCCATCCCACGCTGATTGCCGACTGGTGGCATCAAGTCCGGCTGGGTGAGATCGCCATGGAAGAAGTGCATCCCGGTCCGCTGAGTCTCTGGGGCATGATGCTGCTCAGCCTGTTTTATTTTCCCAAACTCATACTGGGACTGAGCGGATTCGAAACCGGTGTGGCGGTGATGCCGCTGATTGAAGGGGACGAAGGGGATAATCCGCATATCCCCATGGGACGCATCCGTAACGCCCGGCGGCTATTGCTGACATCCGCGGTGATCATGTGCGTTCTGCTGATGGGATCGTCGCTGGTGGTCACTCTGCTGATCCCTGAAATCGAACTTCGCGAAGGGGGAGCGGCTGCCAATCGGGCCCTGGCTTATCTGGCTCATGGAGAAAATGCGGAACCGCTCGCCTGGTGGTGCGGGGAAACTTTTGGCACCATCTACGACATGAGCACTGTTGCAATTCTCTGGTTTGCCGGAGCCAGTGCCCTGTCGGGATTGCTCAGCCTGATTCCCCGGTTTCTTCCCCGGTATGGAATGGCTCCCTCATGGGCGGCTGCCATCCGGCCGCTGGTATTAGTCATCGTCACGATCTGTATTGTGGTCACGGTGCTGTTCCGGGCGGATGTCTCTGCCCAGGGAGCCGCCTATGCCACCGGGGTGATGGTCCTGATTCTCAGCGGGTGCATTGCGGTGGTGATTGAACGCTATCGCGAAACACCGAATAAATCGTGGCGGACGTTTCCCTGGACGACGTTTTTGATCAGCCTGTTTTTCACGTATGCGACCATTGCCATTATTTACGAGAAGCCGGACGGCCTGATGATCGCTGGAGCGTTTGTCGGTGGCATTATGGTGGTTTCCATTGCTTCGCGTGTTGCCCGCAGCACCGAATTACGGGTAGTCCGCTTCGATTTCGTGAATCATGAATCCCAGTTCCTCTGGCAGACCTTGCAGCATCTGGATGTCCCGATGCTCGCTCCCCATCGGCCCGGGGGGCGGTCGCTGCTGGTTAAAGAACGGGAACTCCGGGAATGGCATCACATTCCCGAGGACGCTCCCGTTGTATTTGTGGAAGTCCGGCTGGGTGACACCAGCGAATTCTTCCAGTCTCCCCGCCTGAACATTTATTCCGAGGAAGGCCGGTTCATTATCCAGGTCAGCCGGTGCACAGCAACTGCGCCGGCCCTGGCGGCCATTGCCCTGTCACTCTCGCACGGATCGCGGCCCATCGAGCTGCATTTCGGGTGGTCGAACGAAAGCCCGATGCGGACGAATCTCGATTTTCTGCTGTTTGGAGAAGGCAACGTTCCCTGGCTGGTGCATGACCTGCTCCGCCGGGCCGAACCGGACGAATCCCGCCGTCCCAGGGTGATTATCGGGTGATGACGCACTCGACGGCACTGCCGATTCCTGAGACAATGCTCAAGACTGTCGACCAGGAAAATGCGAAAGCCTGGTCCGGAGAAATTGACCACCGGATCGTCGCTGATGACCGAGAGAAACAAGAAACCGTCGACTTTCAAACAGCACTTCACAACATCCCTCAGCCCTCCTGATTGTCACCACTGAAAAAGAGCCCCAATGATCCGGAACGGAGACCAGACCAGCCCGCAGGACCTGAATGGAGATGGCGACGAAACACAGATGCAGTTCGTTTCCATCAGTGATGAAACCCGGCGGCGATATCTCAATTATGCCATGTCCGTGATCATGTCACGGGCGCTGCCGGACGTGCGGGACGGACTCAAACCGGTCCAGCGGCGCATTTTGTATGTCATGTACAACGAACTGCGGCTCGTCGCGGATGCCAAATCCGTTAAATGCTCGCGGATTGTCGGGGACACGACTGGTAAATTTCATCCGCATGGAAACATGGCGGTCTATGATGCCCTGGTTCGTCTGGCCCAGGACTTCACGCTGCGGGAGCGCCTGATTGACGGGCAGGGAAATTTCGGCAGCATCATGGGGCTTCCAGCGGCCGCGGAGCGTTATACCGAAGCCAAGCTCACCCGGATTTCCGAACGGCTCATGGAAGAGTTGAAGTTCGATACCGTGGAGATGCGGCCGAACTACGACGCCACTCGGGACGAACCGGTTGTATTACCGGCGCAGTTTCCGAATCTGCTGGTGAACGGAACACAAGGGATCGCCGTTGGCATGGCGACCAATATTCCTCCGCATCATCTGGGAGAAGTGATTAAGGGTTGCCTGTGCCTGATTGACGATCCCTCCGTGAGCGTCGCCCAGGTGATGAAATACGTCAAAGGGCCCGATTTTCCAATGGGCGGACGGATTGTCACTGACCGCAAGGAACTTCGCGAAGCCTATGAAGAAGGACGCGGAACATTCAAAGTCCGCGCGGAATGGCGATTCGACAAAGAGGGCCGCAAGGAAGTTCCCACCCGGCTGGTCATTTATTCGATTCCCTATGCCGTGGAAACCGGATCGCTGGTCAACTCCCTGGGTGATATCCGCGATTCCCGCCGGCTTCCGCAACTGCTGGACGTCACCGATGAATCCGATGGGGAGAACGGACTCCGGATTGTGCTGCACATCAAGCCGGGAACCGACCCCAACACAGTGATGTCTTACCTTTACAAGCATACCCGGCTGGAAGACAACTTTTCTTATAATGCCACCTGCCTGGTCCCCGGAGAACACGGAGTTCTGGTCCCGCGGCGGTGCAGCCTTGTCGAAATTCTCCGTCACTTCCTCGACTTCCGCCTGGAAACAATCCGCAAACGCTTCGAATATCAGCTTGCCCAACTGGAAAAACGAATCCACATCCTCCGTGGATTCGCGATCATTTTCGACGGTCTCGACAAGGCTTTGAAACTGATCCGCAGTAGTACCGGAAAGCCGGACGCCTGCGAAAAACTGGTGAAGACTTTTCCCCTGGACGAGATTCAGGCGAACGCCATTTTGGAATTGCAGCTGTATCGCATCTCTTCCCTGGAAATAGGCCGCATCCGCGAGGAACTGAAGGAAAAAGAGGCGGAGGCCGCCCGTCTCCGAAAAATCCTTGGATCGGAAAAGAAGTTATGGGGCGAAGTTCGTTCGGAACTTGATGCCCTGGGAACAGCGTTCGATTCGAAACGGCGGACCATGCTGGGATCATCGGACGAAATCACCGAATTCGATCCCCAGGCGTATATTGTCCGTGAAAATACGAACGTGGTGATGACCTCCGAAGCCTGGATTCGCCGTGTCGGAAAAATTTCAACGGTGGATAAGCTTCGGGTGCGCGAAGGCGAAGAAGTCCTGGGAATTTATCCCGGCTCCACGCTGGATTCGATCGTGATTTTTTCGAGCGACGGCGTCGCCTATACGATGCCGATCGATCAGATTCCCCCTTCCACGGGATATGGAGAACCGCTCTCGAAGCACGTCAAGCTCAGCGACGGGGCTGGCGTTGTCTCCGCCATCACGACAGATTCCCGATTCACTCCGGGAGACGTGGAATGGGAAGGTTTCCCCCCGTCTCCTTATCTGCTGGTGGCCACTGCTCACGGGCAGGTGATGCGGATTTCACTCAGCACATTTCGCACCCCCTCCACCCGGAACGGACGAAAATATTGCCGCCTCGCAAATGGAGATCGCGTTGTCCATGTCGAGTTGATGAACGATGAAGACACTGTCTTTCTGATTTCGAAAGCCGCCCGCCTGATCCATTTTTCCGTCGCGGACGTGATGATCCTGAACGGCGCCGGAAAAGGAGTCCGGGGACTGAAACTTGTCGAGAAGGACGACGTTGTTCTCGGCGCCAAGCGGCTCTCACGGCCCAGCGACGTCCTGAAAGTCATCAACGACCACGACAAGCCACTCAGCTTCGGACAGATGAAATATTCCGTCACCGCGCGGGGAGGCAAAGGGGTGAAAACCAGCCAGCGGACCGGAATCAAATGCATTGTCCGCGACGAAATCCAGCCTCCCGACTGGTCCTCTCTCGATGGCGGCGAAAAGTGATCAAAGAAGGAACCGTCCTGATGAGACGCGGCTCCGCACATGCGGGTGCCGGTCTGTTTTCTTCCCTCTCCTCACGATTCCTGCTGATCACCTTCAGAAGTTGTCTTCAAAGTCTCCTTGTCCCCCTTCGGCATTGGCTTTGCCCAACCTGCCGAGAGAGGGGGGGACGGTCGGGGCCGTTATGCCAGACCGTCCCCCATCCACAGGCCATCGACAATCCATCATGGTCCGTCCAGCGGCCACTTCACGGACCTCTTTTTTTCAGTCCACGGTCTCCGCTCATGATCATGATCAATCACGATAGCGTTTGACGATGTCTCCATAGGCGTCAATCCGGCGGTCGCGAAGAAATGGCCAGTGTGTCCTTTGAAAGTCGATGCGGCCCAGGTCGCACTCCGCCATGACAATTTCGGGATGCTCGGAACCGGCCTTTTTGAGAATTGTTCCGGTGGGGTCACAGATAAAACTCTGCCCCCAGAATTCGATTCCGCTGGATTTGTCCCCTTCATGTCCCACGCGGTTCGGAGCAGCCACATACACGCCATTGGCAATGGCATGGCTTCGCTGAATCGTTTCCCAGGAGGAATGCTGGGCGGCGCCAAATTCTGCTTTTTCCTCGGGATGCCAGCCAATGGCGGTGGGATAGAACAGAATTTCCGCTCCGGATAGCGCCGTTAATCGCGCTCCTTCCGGATACCACTGGTCCCAACAGATCAAGACGCCGATTTTCCCGAATTTCGTGTCGAAAGCACGAAAGCCGAGATCGCCGGGAGTGAAATAAAATTTTTCATAGAACAGGGGATCGTCGGGAATGTGCATTTTCCGATAGAGCCCCCGCTGCGATCCGTCCGCATCGAGCACGACAGCCGTATTGTGATAGAGTCCCTGGGCTCGCCGTTCGAACAGCGAAGCAATGATCACCACTCCATGTTTTTTCGCAATGGGAGCCAGCAGTGCGGTGCTGGGGCCGGGAATGGATTCGGCCAGCTCAAAATTGGCATAATCTTCACTCTGGCAGAAATACTGCGACCGAAACAGTTCCTGCGTGCAAATGATATTCGCCCCTTGTTCGGCCGCTTTCACGATCTCCGCTGCCGTCTGATGCAGATTCTCGTCCGGATCCAGGCTGACTGTCCGCTGAATCAGGGCGACATTGACTTTCCTCGACATCCGATTTGCTCCGTCCGAAAATTTTTGTGATTGACTTCAATTGCTGACGTCGTGAACCTGAATCTGCTCCGCCAGTTGGCGGCTGCGATGTGGGTCGAGCCGGGCAGGCAGTAACTGCTCGGCATTGTGTGCTGCCGCTCCCATGCCGAATCGAACCGCTGCCAGTACGTCCCCGGACCGTTCCAGTTCACAGGCAATCCCGGCGGCCAGGGCGTCTCCGCAGCCAATTGGATTCACGACGTGAATCCGCGGTGGCGTGAATCGTATCGCTTTTTCGCCGGATGTCACCCAGACTGCTCGCCCCCCTTCACTGACGACAACCCATTTCGCACCCCGTTGGTTCAATTCGGACATGGCTTGAAGCAGTTCCTGATCGCTCCTGATGGATGTTTGAACGGTGGCCTGCAATTCTTCCCGGTTTGGTTTGACGAGGAAAGGGGAGAAACGCAAACAATGCAAAAGCGGTTCCCCACGTAAATCCAGCACAGCCCGCCCGGCTGATTTTTCAAGGACGCGAGCGAACAGATCCGGAGCGGCATTGCGAGGAATGGAACCAGTCAGCAAGACAATTTCAGCATCACGGGCCGCCTCGCGAACGCGGCTCAAAAATTCTTCGATTTCCGCTGGACTGAGATTCGCCGAGTTCTCCACGAGTTCGGTCGTCGTTCCGGAGTCTTCCAGCAACGTGGTGCAGACGCGGGTTGGAGGAGTTGTCTCGATCCATTCCATCCGCATGGAGAACTGCCGAAGATCCTGTTCCATCATTTTGCCGGTCAGGCCGCCGCGCGGGGAGACCATGCGGACATCCTGCCCCAATAAAGCCGCTCCGACCGCGACATTGACCACTTTCCCTGAAGCGCACCAGACCGACTCCATGGCCCGGTTCACTTCCCCCGGATGAAGAGTCTCGAAACGCAGAATCTGTTGCCAGGCGGGGGAAAGTCCCGCAGCCAGAATCACAGGTTCTCCTCCAGGAGAGTTTGTAATTCCTGATCGGAAATCTCCCGCGGATTGCCATTCATGCTATTGCCCCGCGATCCCGCGACAAGTTCCGGGATCTGCTCTTTTCGAATGCCAATGTCGCGGAGCCGCGTCGGAATATTCAACGTCCGGCAAAGGTTTTCCACGTGTTGCCGCAGCACTTCAATGGCCGGTGCGTGGAGTTGCCCCCCCGCTGGACCGGAGCGCTGCTTCCAGAAGATTTTCAACTGTTCCGCCTTGGCGGCAATGGATTCCTGATTTGCTTTTAGCGTCATGGGGAGCATGACAGCACAGGCCAGGCCGTGCGGCACCTGGCAGGACGCTCCCAGTGCCGCGGCCACTCCATGTGCCATCCCCAGCCCGGAATTGGCGAGTGCCATTCCCGAAAGCAGCGATGCGGCCGCCATTTCCTCCCGGGCCTGCCTGTCACTTGGGAAATGACAGGCTTTCAACAGACTCCCCAGGGCAAGTTTCAAGCCCATGTCGCACCAGGCATCCGTCACGGGCTGGGCCCGCCGGGTGAAATAACTTTCCATCAGTTGTGTCACCGCGTCCAGCCCGGAATAAGCGGTCTGCTGAAACGGGAGTGATACCGTCAATTCCGGATCGACCAGGGCAATGGAAGGAAGAAGTTTTTCCGATCGCAGGCTTTTCTTGCACGGCGGATCGTTGCAGGAAATGACCGCATTTTTTGTCGCTTCGCTTCCGGTTCCGGACGTCGTTGGCACAGCGAGGATCGGCAGGGGATCATGCTGCAATGTCCGTCCGGATCCGATTCCTTCCAGGTAATCCCGCACCGGACCGTCATTCACCCCCATGGCGGCCACAGCTTTTGCCAGATCGAGTGCTGCTCCTCCACCGATTCCCAGTACAAAATCACCTCGTCCCGGTTGGAAACGGCGCATCGTGGAGGCCGCCTGGTCCACATCTTCCAGTGTTGGTTCCTGAGTGATCGTTGCCATCGGTTCCACGACGACTCCCACTGCCGTCAGCGAATCCATCATCTCCTTCCAGATGGACGTTGCCTGCAATGTCCGTGAACCAGCCACAAGGAATGCCCGCTGGCCCAGCGACTGTGCCAGCGACCCCAGTTGCCGGCGTTCGCCCCATCCGAAAACGATTCGGCGGGGAAGCAGCAGGTCGAAGTGAATCGATGCGGTCATGAATGGTTCCGGAACATGTTTCAAGGATGTGCTCCAAGGCGAATTTCCTGAGTCAAACATACTCATCCAGGACACCGGCGTATATACTCAAGGAAACAGGAAACAGAGGCCAGGTGACAAGGGAAGACGTTTTTACTCATCTTCCGAAACTCCAGTTTTGGAATCCACTCGTCCGGAAGCTCCCCCTTTGATCGTTCCTGTTTCCAGAACTCTAACCACAGCAAGAGAACTGATGACCCTCCTGACACCTCGGTACGTTTCCTTTCTTTGTCTGGGGATTTTCACCCTGGGCCTGCCGGCATTGGCGAATGCGGACGATCTCTCTCCATCATCGACACGCATGTTGCAGGATGTCAAAACGCTGGCTTCGGACGAATATGAAGGACGGGGCGTGGGGACGAAGGGCCTGGATCTGGCCGCGGCCTATATTGCGGATCAATTCGCGAAAGCGGGCCTTGATGTGGTCTCCGAAGGGGGCGACAGTTTTCAGGATTTCGAAATCAGTGACGGTTCTCGGCTCGGTTCACCCAACACATTGACGTTGCACGGTCCCGACGGAAAAACGCTGGCATTGAAATATGATCAGGATTTTCGGACGTGTGCTTTTGGCGGCTCGGGAAAATTCGATGCGCCGATTGTCTTTGCCGGATATGGAATTTCCGCCCCGGACGTTTCTTATGATGACTTTGACAAGCTGGATGTGAAGGGAAAAGTCGTGGTGATCATGCGACGAAATCCCCAACAGGCCGATCCGCATGGTCCTTTTGCCGTTGCCCATGGCGTTTCCCGACATGCGGCGCTCACCACCAAGGTCAGCCAGGCGTACACGCACGGGGCAGCGGCTGTCTTGTTTGTGAATGATCCTGCAACAGGCCGGACCGAGCAGGCCGAACTGGTTGAACAGGTCACAAAAGCCAAAGACCAGATTGCGGAAATTCAAAAGAAGTTGTCCGTTCCGGATGCTCCCCGGGAAGAACTTGACAAGCAACTCAGCCAGGCCCGGCATCATCTCCAACAGGTTGAGGCGATTCTCAAGAATCATGTGACAGATCCGTTGATGGAATTTGGCTATGGCGGAACGCGAAGCGGAAAATCACTTCCCTGTTTTCAGATCAGCATGAAGGTCTGCAATCAGATCCTTCTGGACGCGACCGGAAATGATCTCGCGGAACTGGAAACCCAGATTGATGAAGGCCGCCGGCCTCTCAGCCAGGAGTTGAAAGGATGGACCGCCAGCGGAGAAACGACGGTACAGACAGTGAAAGTTCCGGTGAAAAATGTGATTGGTGTCCTCCCCGGAGCCGGACCGCACAGTCAGGAAACGATCATCGTCGGCGCACATTACGACCATCTTGGCCGTGGAGGAGAAGGTTCACTGGCTATTCCCGCCGATGCGAAGGAGATTCATAACGGAGCTGATGACAATGCTTCCGGAACGGCGGGATTGCTGGAACTGGCCCGCCGGCTGGGACAACTCCCCCAACCGCTGCCGCGACGCATTGTCTTCATCGCCTTTACTGGAGAAGAACGGGGCCTGCTCGGCTCGGTGAATTATGTCGACTCTCCCCTGTACCCCCTTAAAGAGACTGTGGCCATGTTCAACATGGATATGATCGGGCGGATGGAACAGGACAAACTCGTGGTCTTCGGTACGGGAACCTCGTCACGCTGGGAACCACTCATTGACAAACTGGCGAAGGAAGACCATCTGGAACTTTCCAAGAAGCCGGAAGGCTTCGGCCCCAGCGATCATGCCACGTTTTACGGAAAAGAAATTCCCGTCCTGCATCTCTTTACCGGAACGCACAGCGATTATCACCGTCCCAGCGATGACTGGCAGAAGATCAACGTCCGCGACATGCAGCGGATCATCGATTTTCTGGAAGGGATTGTGATCGCCACCGCGAAAGCGGAGACCCGTCCGGATTACATCAAGATTGCTGGGAACGCGACGCTGGAACGAACCGGCAGCCGTCCCTATTTCGGCAGCATCCCGGATTTCGGGAAAGAAACGGATGGCTATGCGATTCAAGGGGTGACCCCCGAGAGTCCGGCTGAGAAAGCCGGGCTTAAAGCGGGCGACGTGATCACGAAGATCGGGACGCACAAAGTCGGCGGACTCGATGACTTCGATCTGGCGTTGCGAAATTATCAACCCGGCGAACAGGTCGATGTGGTTGTTCAGCGGGGAGGAAAAGAGCTGACGCTGCCGGTGACGTTGTCTACTCCCCGCGGCGGTTGATCCGCCCGGATCACTATCGGGATTTCGGATTGCCGACCAACTGATCGGGAATGTCCAGATGGGTGAATTCCCGTTGCGTGGAAGAAACGTCCCAGAGCTTATTTCTGCGGCTGGGCAGCAGCGGCGGCTTCATCCACTTTCGCATTGACTTCTTTCGCATTTGCGGGCTGGGCTACCAGTTTGGGTTCCACAAAGCTGCCGGAAACGGACTTTCCCTCCTGGGTGGTTTTGGGGGAATCACTGTCGGTCGCGGCGGGCTTCGTGTCGGCTTTCACGTCGTTCCCGCTTGCGGACTTTTTTTCGGATGAAGACATCTCCTTCCGATCCGCAGCGGGCACGTACAACGGCATTCCTCCCGGAATCGGAGCCAGGCTGGGACGGGCATCCACAGTCGGCTTTGCTTCGTTGGCCTGCTTCGTGGATTCTTTGGCGTTCTCATCCGAGCCAGACAGTTTTTTCAACGAGGTTTCTTCCGCAACCTGAGCGGATTTCCGTGCCGGTGTGAGCCCGGTGGATGGAGCGGTCAGAACCGGGGCTGATGTCGTGGTGACAGGTTTCAGAGAGACCCCGGTCTCTTCGTTCGTCGAGACCGGTTTTTCTTCTTTGATCTCCGGGACTTTTTCGTCAGGTTTCACGGTGGGCAGGGAAGTTCCCGGCGTCACGGTTTTGGGCTCTGCGGAGGCTGTCACTGCGGGTTTGTCGATGCTTGCTGCCTTGGTCTTTTCCGTGCTGCCGGCATCTGCCGTGGCTGAAGGATGAACGTTCTTCATCTCCTGGGCCGAGAGCGGCATCGATTCCCCATCAGGTTTCGAGAGAGTCAATGCCCCGGCATTCACTTTCTGCTGATCAGCCAGTTCCGGAGCAGCCTCGGGCGCGGTGTTCATGTTGATCCGCTGTTTATAGAGGATCAGGGCATGGAGCGAATGATACAACGGACCACAGTCGGCAGGCTGGGAGGCATTGCGGATCAGATCGTTGGCCAGGGTCTGCACGCCAAGACGCAACCAGGACTCATCGAGACGTTTGCGAGGCAGGGCCAGCATCATCCATTCAATCATATGTCCTGATGAGGCGATGCGTTCGTTGAAATCGTAGCTGAATCCGCGTGCTTTGAAGTATTGCGTGGCGAACGATCCATCCCGGTTCATCATCGAGCGGGCGGCATTGATGTACTGCTGAAGTTTCTGGTCCGCTTCGAGCCAGGCTCCCTGCAACTTGCCATGCTTCTGCATATAGGCGTTGCGGGCATATGCGAGAGCAAACAGGCTGTGACAGCCGCCGCAGGGGGCATTGTATGTGGAAGCCGCGTTTTGAATGCGAACGAGACGTTCCATGCTCCATTGTTCGCCTTCAAAATTGGTCCACTGCGCGTCCTGATCGATATAGTGCGTGAGGAACCACAAGGTCCATGTTGTCTCTTCTTTCGTGGTGACACCCCATTGCGCCTGGCGAACCATGTCCGCCATGGTGGCCTTGGTTCCATCAGCCAGAGTGAACTGGTGTGTCAACGGCAGATCGCACATGGCGATAATGGCCAGCGACTGGTTGACGTGCCCTTCGAAATCGTACGGAGTGCCGTTATAAGGATGAGCTTTGGCTCCCTTGGCGGCCCGTTCGAACCAGCGTTCCCCTTTAAATCGCGCCGTGGTGGAAATGTAGTCCAGGGCATTGACGAACTCAGCCCCGTTTTTGACAGTGTAGTTATTCCGCAGGGCCAGCAGACCGTGCAGAATCTGCCAGGGGGTATGCACCTGAAAATCGAGATTTCGCTGCCGGGTCACCGCAATGGCCTGATCGACCAGATAGCTCAAGGAATCAGCGGGATCCGAGACTCCTGGGGCTCGCACCGGATCAGCCCCCTGAACGATCGCGATGGTCGAAGGAGCAATGGTGGAAAAAGCCAGAAGGCAGATTGCCGCGCGGAAACGTCGCATCGTCAATTTTCTAGTCAAGAGGGATGACCGGACAATCACGCGGGCAGGGGCGTGACGACGCATTTCGGAAGGAGAGTTTTGCATAGGGAGACCAGGGTCGGGACGAAAATCTGGCCTTACGGCCCGTTAGGGATCATTTCACGCTAAATTTGTCGGTATCCATCCGGCGGGAGGCGGAAATCTGTTGATTCGTGACCGACACTCTGATGCGTGAAATACATAATTGCCCCAATTCCCTGGGTAACACAAAAAGCGTTCCCTGCGGTATCTTCGAATTGAGTGGTTTGACCCACTTATCTTGAAGATCGGATTCTGGAGATCGAAGGACGACCGTTTTTCGCGAAGTCCGCTTATTCCCTCGCGATTCGTGAAGACGACAATTCTTCCGGCCGGGCAGCAGGTTCATTCAAGTCGACACTCAGGCAGATTTTGCCTGTTCCAGAAGAATCAGCTTGGGAATCGGAACCTGAAGCCCAATCACGCTCTCATGGGTCTTCAGGATGTGTTTGAAGTCCATTTTCAGGAATGCGTACAGTTCTTCCGGAGGATTGCAGGCCAGATATTCCCGCGCATAGACATCCATCTGGCCGTCATAATTCTGCTGGCTTGCGGAATGAATATGGCACCGCCCCGAAAACCGGCGGATGTCCCCGTCAAACAATGGGCTGATATGGTACAGCTCGTGCAGAATCGTAATAAACTTTTCCGAAAAAGACTGGTTGAGAAACCGGGGGAGATAGAACGTGAGAATGTAGAACATTTCCCGTTTTCCCAGGTAAAGACGCTGCACAGTCCATGTCTGGCCACGGCGGATGCATGTCAGCGCTCCCCCTTCAAACCGCATTGGCGTCAGCTTCGCCTGCAAGCCGTGCAGAACTTTCGAACGGGTTTGCGTGAAACAGACCGCCACCCGGGAAATGTCAATATGGGCAAACGCTTCGTGCCGTTCAGTGATGTCATGACAAAGACGGGTCATGGCCTGGGTAAAATCGAGCGGAGAGCGCAGAGAAGCTGGAGAATATTTGAGAGCCATATCGAGAGTCCCTTCTCATTGACCGGTCCCCCTTGGAACACCGGACCATTCCTTTCGCTCACGGTTATTTCGATTCCGACCGAAAAACCAAGTCTTGGAAGACACGTCCTTTTTCCGCGAACCCGATTCTACGGAAAATTCCAGTTTGACCACCAGTCAAAAAGTAAAAAGTTGCCGGAGCGAAAGCCGGTGTTCAGCATGTGGTTTGCCCGACGTCATTCCCCTTTTCTGACCGCCAGACAACCGAGGACGCTCACCCAGCGATCCCGCCGCCAACAATGCCCCGATCCATGGAAAAATACCTCTACAAGTCCGGCATCGCCCAATGATGTTCGGCATGATGATTGCCTGTTGATTAGGGAAGGATTTGCTCAGGGCTTCCGGGATTTCTTCCTCATCGGCCCAGCCGGAAAAGGACAGGCAGATCATCTCGAAGCTGCGCCTGGTCAGAGTGTTGCCGGTCGCCAGGTCCAATAATAAGTGACATAGGTCAGTTCGTAGGGTGCGGTCGAGGCCCGGACGGGGAGCGCTGCTGCAAATCAGACGTTCTGCCGGAATGCGGTTTCATCTGGAATCAGAACGGCCGCTGACCCACCTTCAGGGGACGTTTCACTTCTGATTCCGGTGGGTCTGCGGTCGGGATCTTCTCTGGGGGACAATTTCCTGACAAACGACGCTGATTTCCAATTCGCCGACCTTGACCACACCCTACAATCTGGGCTTCACTTCTGGGCTGATTCACTTTCAGGGGACGCTTCACTTCTGGTTCCGGTAGGTCTGCGGACGGTCAAACGGGGGATGGAGTTCCGTTTGGAATGACATTCCTCCTGCCAGGAGGATCTCCCATCTCGTCCTTGACCGCACCTTACCGACTTTTTCCAATAGTTCGCAGCTCGGCAGTGGCCTTGCCCTCCCGCTTCTTTCCCCCTCTCCCGAGTAAAATATCAAGCCGTAGTCGCCATCGGTCCGGCATCGCCTGGCGCAAACTGGATGTCGTTTTCAATTTCACATCATTCCCCGTCAATGCGGTGCATGACCTGCGCTCCCTGTTCGCAGTCCTTATTCTCGCCTCAGCGTGGCACAAAAAGTCGGGGCAGATCCATCCACCACGGTCCGCACAGCGGACCCCGCACTTTTGTTTCCGGATCATGAATCCGTCTTTCGAATCCTGTCCGTCTGCGGGAGAAACGAATGGACAGAAATGTCCGTCTTTCCTGATGTTTCTGATTTTCGGTGAAAAATGGGCCAAACATTTCTAACTGGCTAAGACTCGGTTGTTTTTCCACAGCCTGCTATGATAGCCAGACGGGAAAATTCCTTGTTCCGGAACTTCCGGGACTCCTTTTGAAAACGACGCTGTATTATGAAACGGATCATTGTCGTTCTCGTTCTGGCCGGGGCAGTCGGTTCTGTTCTCGGGGCGGTTCTCATTCCGCACACAAAAACTCCGGAGAAATCTGCCGCGGGTCAACAGGAAGAAATCAAGATGACCGAGATTTCTCCCGAGACGGTGGAAGGGATGGTCTGGATCCCCAACGGAAAATATGAAATGGGGACGGATTCGGTTCAGGGATGGCCGGAAGAAAAGCCCGCCCACGAAGTCCAGATCAATGGGTTCTGGATCGATCAAACAGAAGTTACCAACGCCCAGTTTCGGAAATTTGTCGACGCGACACATTACGTGACCACCGCTGAAAGGGCACCCACGCTGGAAGAAATCATGAGCCAGGTTCCCCCCGGAACGCCCGAGCCCGCTCCGGAGATGCTGGTGGCGGGATCGCTGGTTTTTGTTTCTCCCTCGGGCACGGAACCGGTGGATCTGGATGATATTTCGCAGTGGTGGAAATGGACTCCAGGAGCGAACTGGCAGCATCCCGAAGGGCCTGGAAGCAATCTCGACGGGCGCGATCAGCATCCGGTCGTGCATGTATCCTGGGAAGACGCGAATGCATATGCCCGCTGGGCGGGGAAACGACTGCCGACGGAAGCGGAATGGGAACGAGCCGCCCGGGGAGGAGTTGATGGAAAGGATTTCGTCTGGGGAGAGGAATTTCCTGACGAGGAGTTCACTCCCGCCAATCTCTGGCAGGGCGATTTTCCGACGCGAAACACCAAAGCTGACGGCTATCTGCGAACGTCTCCCGTGAAAGCCTTTCCCGCCAATGCCTATGGACTGTCTGACATGGCTGGGAATGTCTGGGAATGGTGTGCCGACTGGTACGATCGTGATCTGCATCAGCATCTGTGCGGAATGCCGGTGGTGAACAACCCGCAAGGGCCGGCATCGACCTATGATCCGCAACGGTCTTATGCTGTCCTCCGCGTTCAAAAAGGGGGATCGTTTCTGTGTCATGAATCCTACTGTCAGCGATACCGTCCCAGTGCCCGGCAGGGATGCGCCCCCGATACGGGAATGTCTCATGTCGGATTCCGGTGTGTTCTGACCGCTCCCCAATCGCTGGCAAAAAAGTAAGCTGATTCTGGATTCATGCCTCTTTTGAAAATTGCCGACGGAACCGTGTACGACCCCCTTCATCAGATTGATGGAGAGGTTCGCGATCTCTGGATTCAGGATGGGCAGGTCATTGCGGCTCCAGCAATGGATGTCAAAGCGGACCGGGTGATCGATGCCCGCGGGCTGGTCGTCATGCCCGGCGGGGTGGACATGCACTGTCACATTGCCGGTTCGAAGGTCAACGCCGCCCGCCAGATGCGCCCGGAAGAAAAACGGGGATCCGTTCTCCCCCGGCGAGGAAAATTCCGCTCCGGCACCATCGGCAGCGTTCCCAGTACCTTTGCCACGGGATATCTCTATGCCGGTCTGGGATATACCGCGGCCTTTGATGCGGCGATTCCTCCCCTGGCCGCCCGCCATGTCCATGAAGAGTTTCAGGATACTCCCATCATCGACAAAGGGTTCTATGTCATGCTGGGGAATCATCAATATGTCCTTCAGCAACTCAAAACCGGTGAAGAGGAACGCCTGCGGCATTTCCTGGGCTGGATCATGGGGGCGGCGAAAGCCTATGGAGTGAAGATCGTCAATCCCGGGGGGGTGGAAACCTGGAAACAGTCGCAGGGAAACATGCGTTCGCTGGACGATCTGGTGCCGCATTTTCAGGTCACTCCCCGGCAGATCCTGCAAGGACTCGCACGGAATGCCGATGCCCTCGGATTGCCGCATCCGGTCCATATTCACTGCAACAATCTCGGGATTCCGGGGAACTGGGAAACCACCCTGGAAACAATGCGAGCCCTGGACGGGCATCGTGGCCATCTCACGCATATTCAGTTTCACAGCTACGGCGGAGATCCGGGAGACCAGTCGACGTTCTGTTCGAAAGTTCCGGAACTGGTGGAATATCTTTCCGGACATCCGGAACTGAGTGTGGATGTCGGACAAGTTCTTTTCGGCCACACCACATCCATGACGGGAGATGGGCCGCTGGGATATTTTCTGCATCGGGTGCTGGGATCGAAGTGGTACAGCGCGGATGTGGAAATGGAGGGAGGGTGCGGCATTTCCCCGATTGTTTACAAGAATAAATCGCTCGTTCATGCGCTCCAGTGGGCGATTGGCCTGGAATGGTATCTGCTGATGGACGATCCCTGGCGGATCGCCATGAGTACGGATCATCCCAATGGCGGAGCCTTCCATGCATATCCGCAGATTATTGCCTTGCTGATGGATCGCCATCGCCGGGAAGAAGTGCTGCAAAAATTACCGCCGGAAGTCAGAAATTACTGCGTTCTGGGAGAATTGACCCAGGAATATTCCCTTCGGGAGATTGCCATCATCACCCGGGCAGGGCCAGCCAGGCTCCTGGGATTAACCCGGAAAGGACATCTGGCACCAGGGGCAGACGGGGATGTTTCCCTGTATCAGCCGGATCCCGACTTGCAACGGATGTTCGAACTCCCCCGGTACGTGATTCATCGCGGAGAAGTGATTATTGATGATGGAGAACTTCGCAGTCAGCCGCCCGGCGCGGTATTCTACGTGAATCCGGAATTCGACGACGACTGCCTGCCGGACATCGAAAACTGGTTCAACGATCACTACTCGTTGAAATTTGCGAACTACGCGGTGGAAGACTCCTTACTGGCATCGGCCGAGGAAATCCATTGCGATCCATAAAACGGGCCATCAGAAAATCTGCTGGTCAAAGACAGGTTTTGCAGCGACAAGTCAGCCTGCGGGCAGTGCCCGGCGATCTGTCAGGACGGAATCGAGAGACCAGGAGCCTTCCGGCACAGCGGCCATTTTCGATGGACCTCCGCTGATGCCCCCGCTGGACCATCCACAGGAGAGATCATGTACACGCTAAAAATTCCCGGATACCTGCAAGGACTCCGTGCGGATCCGGAACCGACCGGCACCAAGGAGGAAATCGCCCGCAAGTTGCTGTTTCCGGACCCGGATAAAGATGTGAACGGAATCCGCAAATTGCCCCGGGATGCTGACTGCATCCTGGAACAGACCGAAACGATCCAGAAAGGCAAGGTTGCCCGTCAGGAAGTTCACCAGGTCGGACGCTGGACGATCGGCCAGCTGATTCCCGCAGGCACGCTGAACGATCTGTTTTCGTGAACCTGCCTGCCTCTCCGACGATGATTTTCATTGGATTTCTCTTGGTTTTTGAAACGTCTTTTGAAACATGACCATACAGGAACAGCCCCGCCCGGATCCGTCTCCCTGGTATCGCGAAGGGCTTCATTTTGAATGCACCCAGTGCGGAAATTGCTGCACGGGAGCGGCCGGTTATGTCTGGGTGACGGACGAGGAAATTCGATCCATTGCCGATTATCTCGACAAGCCGATCGGCGAAGTCCGTCTGTTGCATACGCGGCCTGCCCGGGGCCGCGTTTCGTTGAATGAGCATCTCAACGGAGATTGCATTTATTTCGATCCGCACCGCCGGGGCTGTACGATTTATCCGGTGCGTCCGCTGCAATGCCGGACCTGGCCGTTCTGGCCGGGAAATGTCGCTTCTCCGGAAGCCTGGAAGGAAACGTGCCGTGATTGTCCGGGAAGCGGGCAAGGACCGCTGGTCCCCCTGGAAGTGATCGCCGAACGCATCACCCATTCGGGAACATGATCATGCCTGGCCATGGTGCGGAAATTGCCAAAGCCGGTCCGCCCCCGCCGGAGATCAAAGTCCGGATTGCCTCGGATGGAATGCCGCTGCATTATCGTCATTGGCTTTCGAAAGAAACGCCACCACGGGGCTGGTTGCTGGTGCTGCATGGCATTCAAAGCCATTCCGGCTGGTATGAATACTCCGGGGGAGAATTTGCCCGGGCCGGATGGGACGTGCGGATTCCGGATCGTCGCGGGTCCGGGCTGAACACTGTTGCGCGAGGGGACGCCTGTCACTGGAAACGGCTCGCTGCCGACGTCCGGCATTTCCTCAACGATATTCACCACGAACGCCAACAACAAGGGGGAACGGGTCCAGTGTTGCTTGCGGGGATCAGTTGGGGAGCAAAACTGGCATTCCTTCAAGCCCTTCAGAATGAACGTCGAATTCATGGCCTCACTCTCATGACACCCGGCCTGTGCCCGCTGATTCGCCCGGGACCGTTCGACCGCTTTCGCTTGTGCCTGGCCCGCAGGTTGGGAATCGAAGAACGTCTGGTTCCCATTCCCTTGAACGATCCTGCCCTGTTCACGTCTTTGCCTGATCAGCAACAAAACATTGCCGAAGATCCGCTTGCTTTGCACAAAGTGAATGTACGATTTCTATTCGCCGATCAGGATCTGGACCGTGAGTGCCGCCGACCGGGAACAGTTCCCATTCCGGTTCTGTTGTTGCTGGCAGGAAGGGACCAGATCATCGATCATGACCGGACGGTTCAATTCCTGAACAACCGGACCCGGACAAATCTGGAAGTGCGAACCTATCCCGGCGTTGCCCATACACTCGAACTGGAAACCTGCCGGCGGGATTTTGTGCGGGACTGGATGACCTGGGCCGGACAATTTCGGTAAGCCATGTACCACGTTGAAGCATCCTGTATGATGATTCAACGTCTTTTGAAGACGGACCGAAAATGCGGATCGACATGTTAAAACCGATTGTCACACTGCTGATTGTGTTGAGCTGGTCCGCATCCGGCCTGTCACGGATTGCCGCCCAGGATGAAAAACCTGCTCCCGCATCCGCAGCGTCCTCCGCCACAATGGTAAGGGCTCCCCTCGTCCAAATTCCCGTGGATGCTGTCCCGCTGAATCCGGAGAAGACCATCTATCTCGAAAAGGCGCAGCGCCGTCTGCTGCTTCGGACAAAAGTCTGTTTGCGGGAGGGGGTCCTGGAAATGTTCCTTTGCCCGAAGCAGACCAAGGAGCATGAATCCATTCTCTCCTGGTCCGGAAAGGCGAAAATTGCCCATGCCGGTCTGCTGGCCCTCGGGGCGAAATCGGGACATCCGGTCCGCTTTGAACCGGACTTTTCTCCACCGGCCGGGGACATTATCGACATCTTTGTAAACTGGACGGACGAGAAGGGGCAACCACAACGACGTCCCGCCCAGCAGTGGATTCGACATGCCACGTTTCGTTACTTCGAAGCCTCACTGGCGAAAGTTCCCCCGGGAGTCACGCTCGGCGAAACTGAAGAGTCGCTGCGCTACGATGACATCGATCATAAACTGCTCTTTTTTGGAACAATGAAACCCGGATTAAAAAAAGAGTTCCTCGCCATGAGCAGCGACAAAGATTATCAACAGGCCGTGGAATCGTTATGGGCGCAGGGCCGGTTTCGGGAACTGGAAGCGGATTTTGTTTTCGCGGGGAGTTTTTTCCAGCGTCGGGAAGATGGAACGGAAGTCTACGTGGCGGAAGCGGGAAGCCTGGTCTGCGTGGCCAATTTCGCGGATGCCATGATCGACATCAACATGCAGAGTACCGCCAGTAATGACGCTGGGCTGTTATTCGAACCCTGGACCGAGCGAATTCCCCCCATGGGAACGGATGTCCTCGTGGAATTCGTTCCCCGAAAATAAATGGGATCTCCACTCTGTTCCCTCCTGTTTTGTCCGATTCAGGAAAAAATTCATCCCGAAAAAAGTGAATGGCATGAAAGAGGAACAGGAATCAGAGCTGCATCTGTTCTCCTGTTCACGCCAGAGTCCCGCTGATCAGGGAATTTCTCCCCGCTTCCTTCTCGACGCTCTCAGCTGAAGTTACGTTTCAATCCTTTTCTTCCGGAGCGAAGTTGCGCATGGTGCCTCACGTGAATCCTGGTGACAGACAAGGAATTCAAGACCGAGCGTGATCGAACAAAGCCCAAACTGGTCCAATGAGAGAGAAACATTGTCGGGAAGCGGTGCTTTCTCGAATCAGCGAACATTGCTGGCGGACAAATGTCCTCTATAATGCCGGCTTCATTTTTTCAGCCCTCGCGTCTCAGCCTCCGGCAAAGGACTCGAATTGAGTGCCGATGTTCCATGGTCTCGACGTGATGAATTGAGAACGCTCCCTTTTTTGTCAACAGTTCCTGCTGCCCATGGTTCAGGACCGCCGTTCTCACGGAGCAGATGCCTCTCCCGCAATGATGCCTCCTCCGGACACCAATAGAAACAACGAAGCGGCCGATTGCCGCAACAGCCATAAAAGCAAGGATATCCGCTCCGTGTTACGTACTCATACCTGTGGTGAACTCCGTCCGGAACTCGTCGGCCAAACGGTGACATTGTGCGGCTGGGTCGATAAGTATCGCGATCATGGGGGAGTCGTCTTTATCGATCTCCGGGACCGATACGGCATTACACAGATTGCCTTTCGGCTGGATGAGTCGAGCGAGACTCAGGCTCAGGCCGGCGGTCTGCGGCACGAAGATGTCATTCAAGTGACGGGGGAAGTGGTCAGCCGGGGCGAAGAGAACAAAAATCCGAAACTGGCGACCGGAGATGTCGAATTGCGGGCTCTCTCGCTGGTCATCCTGAACAAGAGCAAGACCCCCCCATTCGAACCGCGGAGCGAATCGCTCTCGAACGAAGAACTGCGACTCCAGTACCGGTTTATTGACTTACGCCGTCCGGATCTGCAACGGCGGATGATCCTGCGGCACAAGCTGACCAAAATCGTCCGCGATTACTTCGACGAAAATGGGTTTCTGGACATTGAAACCCCCATTCTCGGTCGCAGTACCCCGGAAGGGGCTCGGGATTATCTCGTCCCCAGCCGCGTCCACGAAGGGGCTTTTTATGCACTCCCGCAGTCACCACAGTTGTTCAAACAGATTTTGATGGTGGCCGGCTATGATCGCTATATGCAGATTGCCCGTTGCTTCCGGGATGAAGATCTCCGGGCGGATCGGCAACCGGAATTCACCCAGATCGATCTGGAAATGGCGTTTGTCGAGCAGGAAGATATCCTGAAGATGGTCGATGGCCTGGTCGCCCGGCTGGTCAAGGAACTCCAGGGAAGAGAGATGCCTCTCCCGCTTCCCCGTTATACTCACGCGGAAGTGATGCGGGATTATGGCAGCGACAAGCCGGATCTGCGGTTTGGCATGAAGATCAAGGAAATTTCCGATCTCGTGGCTGACAGCAAATTTGGTGTCTTCACCAGCACTCTCGCCAATGGCGGACATGTTCGCGGATTGTGCGTGAAAGGCTGTGCCGATAAGTACAGTCGCCGCATTCTCGACAACGACTTCAAAAATCTCGTGGCCGATTTTGGAGCCAAGGGAATCGCTTATTTCAAAGTCGCGGGCGGAAAACTGGAATCCTCCATCGCAAAATTCTTCACCGACGAACAACAGGCCGCCATTGTTCAGCGGATGGAAGCCGAAGAGGGCGACCTGCTTCTGTACATCGCCGACACGTTCAAAGTCTCTTCAGCCGCGCTGGCAGCATTGCGGAATCACCTGGGACGCGATCTCCAGTTGTACGATCCGGCCGAGATCCACTGTGCCTGGGTACTCGATTTTCCGCTGGTGACATGGAACGAAGAAGAAAAACGCTGGGACGCGGAACATCATCCATTCTGTGCGGTGCATCCCGACGATGTGGAAGCCCTCACTTCCGACCCCGGCCGCGTACGGGCCCAGTCCTATGACCTGGTTTGCAATGGTTATGAATCCGCCAGCGGCAGCGTCCGTATTCATGATCCCAAAATCCAGCAGAAAATTTTCGACCTGCTGAACATCACTCCCGAAGAAGCGGAAACCCGATTCGGCTTCCTGCTGCAAGCCCTGCGGTACGGGGCGCCGCCCCATGCGGGAATTGCCCTGGGACTGGACCGCTGGGTGATGATGTTTACGCAATGCGACAATATCCGCGATGTCATTGCATTCCCGAAAACCCAGAAGGCCGCCGATCTGATGCTTGGCGCCCCTTCCACCGTGGACGACCGGCAATTGCGCGATCTGCATATCAAAGTCGATCTGCCGCAATAGTCCTTCGGCAGGCAGAAGTTGCCTTCCCCGCAAACGCGACAGTCAATCAGATAATTCCCCATCCGGATGGATGACCCATGCAGGCATTTTTGGAATCCCATATTCCCGGCGTTCCCGTTCGGCGTGGAAAAGTCCGGGACGTGTATGACTTTGGTGACCGCCTGTTGCTTGTCGCCAGTGATCGCATCAGTGCGTTCGACTGGATCCTGCCGGCGGGAATTCCCGAGAAAGGCCGCGTCCTGACGCAGATCAGCAAATTCTGGTTTGACCGCCTGAATGTCAATGACCACCTGCTGAGCATGGACGTCACCACGTTACCACTTCCCGCCGATGTGGATGTGGACGCTTTGCAAGGGCGATCCATGGTCGTCCGCAAGACAAACGTCGTTCCCATTGAATGTGTGGTCCGGGGCTATCTTTCCGGTTCCGGCTGGAAAGAATATCGGGAGACGGGCCGTCTTGCTGGGGTGAAGCTCGCTCCGGGGCTTGTGGAAAGCAGTCTGCTGCCCGAACCGATGTTCACCCCTGCCACGAAAGCGGAAACCGGTCACGATGAAAACATTTCCTTTCTGGAGATGCAGCAGCAGATCGGAGCGGATCTCGCCGATGACCTCCGCACGTTGAGCCTTCAGATTTACCAGGATGCCGCGGACGATGCAAAAACGCGGGGCATTATTATTGCCGATACCAAGTTCGAATTCGGACTGGTCGACCAGGAAATCGTGCTGATTGATGAAGTGCTGACTCCCGACAGCTCCCGGTTCTGGCCACTGGCAAGTTACCGTCCGGGCCAGGGACAACCTTCGTTCGACAAGCAGTTTGTCCGGGACTGGCTGGAAACCACCGGCTGGGACAAAAACAGCACGCCGCCGATTCCTCCCGAAGAGATCATCCAGCGGACGCGGGAAAAATATATCGAAGCCTATGAAACACTCACGGGAAAGCCATTTGTCCCGTTCATCACCAAGGACGCCTGAAAGATGCCCCCCTCCGAACTGCACGTGGAGTCTGCCGGAGGTGTCATCCGGCTTACGCTGAACCGCCCGCAACGGCGCCATGCTTTATCTCTTTCACTTCTGGAAGAACTGGAGCAAACGCTGGAACCCCTTGCGAAAGACCACGGCGCGCGAGTTGTTGTCCTGGCCTCTTCCGGAGCGGTTTTTTCTTCAGGGCATGACCTGGGCGAGATGAAATCCCGGTCCTCCGAAGAATATCAGCAACTGTTTGCCACCTGCTCCCGAGTGATGCAGCAGATTCGTCAATTGCCGGTGCCGGTCATTGCCCGGGTGCAGGGATTCGCCACAGCGGCAGGGTGTCAGCTGGTAGCTGCGTGCGATCTGGCCGTCGCCAGCGAACAGGCTCAATTTGCCACGCCGGGTGTGAAAATCGGCCTGTTCTGCACCACCCCCATGGTCCCTCTGGTCCGGAATGTTCCGCGTAAAATCGCGATGGAAATGCTGCTCACGGGACAACCCCTTTCGGCGGATCGGGCGTTATTGGCTGGTCTGGTCAATGCCGTCGTTTCCGATGATCAGCTCGATTGGCAAATCCAGCAATACGTCAATGCCATTCTTGCTTCCAGCCGGCAGATCATCGCATTGGGCAAACGCGAGTTCTACGAACAATTGCAATTGGAAGAAAGCGCCGCCTACTCCCGGGCGGTTGATGTGATGACCCATAATGCCACGATGCCGGATGCACAAGAAGGAATCGCTGCCTTTCTGGAGAAGCGTTCTCCGCACTGGGAAGCCTGAAAAGTTCCCTTGCCAGTCTTCATCGCTTCGAAAGAGAAGCCCCCCCTTCGGACTGGATGAGCATTCCTGCTCCCACGGATCTGTCTCCATCAACCAGATTTCTGAATTTCATCCTCCCTGCCCCTGGAAAGATTCCTCTCCGAAATGTCCGAAGAAATCATTCCCCTTTGTCTGCCTTATGGACAGAACGGCGAATTTCAGGCGGAGTTGCTGGAACGTCAGCTCCTGTTGCATCAACGGGCACCGGCTCCCTTGTCGGATACGGAAACGATTGAGCACATCCTCGCGAAGCCGCTCGATTTCCCCGCTATTGAACAGGCATTTGTTCCAGGGGATCATGTCGCGGTGGTAATCGATGTCGATACGCCCGCTGCCGATGAAATTCTGCTGGCATTATGGAAAAAACTCGAACTGGCGGGAGTCGAGCCTCAGGATCTGACTTTGCTTCAGCCCGCTGTGTGGAAAATGGCCAGCGGAGTCGATCCGCGCCGGAAATTGCCTTCGGCCATTCGAGATCAGTTGCCGCTTGTTCGCCATGATCCCACTGTTGAAGGGAGTTGTGCCTACCTGGCCTCCACAGCGGGGAATGAGCGAATCTACATGTCGCGGATGATCATCGATGCGGACGTTGTCGTCACCATCGGTCCAGCGGAATTCGATCCTGTCCTCGGAGTTCGCGGAACGGCCAGCAGCCTGTATCCCGGGCTTTCCGATCTGGAAGCATTGCAACGGGTCAAAGGGCAAGGGCATGAGGAACTGGGCCCGGACGATCCGCGTCCCTTCCGGCAGATTGTGGATGAAATCGGCTGGTTGCTGGGATTGCAATTGTCCATTGCCGTCATTCCATCCGGATCGGCCGCCGCGCATGAAGTGATTGCCGGCCAGTGTGACAGCGTGTTGAGGCAAGCTCGAAAACGCTTGAAATCGAAATGGCTCGTTCGTGCGGAAGAACGTGCGGAACTGGTCCTGGTGACGGTGCCGCAGGACGCCGCGGGACAGCATTGGGATCAGGTGACGGCAGCGATTGACGCGGGGCGCCGGTTGGTGGAGCGCAACGGGCGCATCGTGGTCTTATCTCAGTTGAACGCTGCCCCGGGGCCCGGACTGGAAATTCTCAAATCGGTCCGGGAACCTCGCGATGCCCTCAAACAGATTCAACGGGCTCAGCCCCCCGATCTGCTGGCAGCAACCCGGCTGGCACTGGCAACCGACTGGGCGAATGTCGCGATTCTCAGCCAGCTCGACAGCAATGAGGTCAGTGACCTGTTTATGTTGCCACTCGAAAATGAACGCGAAGTGCAGAAAATTCTCGATGCGGAAGACCTGACCGCCATCATCGAAGCAGCTCAACACGCCTTTGTCCAGTGCGGCGTTTAGAAAGCTCTGTCAATTACGGTGTCTTTTGTGAAGAGGGGAAATTCCTCTGGAGCATCTTGCCCGGAACGTGGTCCATACAGTGTTGATACGTTCTCAAAAGAGCGCGCCGGTTTCCATTATTCGCGAACCCATACGGTTTTGATGTTCACGAATTCCCGCAGTCCAAACAGGCTCAGCTCGCGGCCAAACCCGGATTTTTTGATTCCGCCGAAGGGAAGCGAGGCATCGGACCGCGTAAAATCATTGATGAACACGCTGCCGGATTCGATTCGCTCCGCCAGTTTTTCCGCGAGGGGAACATCCCGGGTCCAGAGGCTGGCTCCCAGTCCAAAAGTGGACTGGTTGGCGAGTTCGACCGCTTCATCGGCATGTTCAATCGGGGTGAGAGCCGCCACCGGTCCGAAAGTCTCTTCCTGAAACGCGGTCATTTCCGGACCGACATCCGCCAGAAGCGTCGGTTCATAAAACCAGCCCGGACTCTCTGGAGACTTCCCTCCCGTGATCAACCGGGCTCCCTGTTCAAGGGTCGCCTGGACTTGTTCATGCAAGATATCCCGTAAGTCTTCCCGGGCGAGCGGTCCCAGTTGTGTCTTGTCCTGAAGTGGATCGCCCATTTTCAGCCTCTGCATTTCCGCAGCCATTCCCGCAACGAATTCCTCGTATACCTTCCGATGAACAATAAACCGCTTGGCGGCAATACAGCTCTGGCCGTTATTCATGACGCGGGCTTCCACGGCATTGTGAATCGTTCGTGGCAAGTCGGCATCCGGCAGCACAATGAACGGATCCGATCCCCCCAGTTCCAGCACGCACTTTTTCAAATGCCGGCCCGCCGTTTCCGCCACCGCCATTCCCGCGGCTTCGCTGCCAGTCAATGTGACGGCCCTGATGAACGAATCACCGATCAGCTCCGGCAGTTCATTTCGATCCAGATTGAGGGACGTAAAAATTCCCGGGGGAAAACCCGCGTCAATAAACGTCCGTTCAATCGCTGCGGCACATCCCAGAACGTTGGTCGCATGTTTCAGGACAGCCACATTCCCCGCCAGCAATGAGGGAATGGCAAATCGAAAAACCTGCCAGAAAGGAAAATTCCAGGGCATGACCGCCAGGACAGCCCCTAACGGATCAAACCGGACATAACTTCTGGACGCGGCATTTCCCGTGACCAATTCCGGAGCCAACCCAGCCGGGCCATGCTCGGCATAGTAATCACACAACCCGGCACATTTTTCGACTTCCGCGCGGGCCTGGCCAATCGGCTTCCCCATTTCGCGGGTTGTCAGTTCCGCCAAGGCATCGTGTGAACGTCTTAAGACTTCGCCCACGCGGTGAATATCAGCTGCCCGTTCCGGGATGGATCGGCATTTCCATTCTTCAAAAGCGGAACGAGCTGCGAACAAACTCTGTTCCACTTCCGCAGGAGAGTGCGGACGATATTCCGCAATGATCTCTCCCGTTGCTGGATTGATCGACGAAAATAATTTCGGACTGGATTTCTGCGATGACGGGTTCATTGGCAATCTCCTCCGAAACGGATCTTAATGTCTGGCTGCCGGTTCGCCAGGGGACATCCTTCGTCCGTTCGGGCAAGTTCGTTTCGTTCCAGGCGATGTACGATCGCAAATCGCCCCCCTCGCCCGAGAATTGTCCGGGCAGCACCTGATTTTCGTCACTTTGCGGAAGCAATGATGAATTCTCTCCAGAACTTCGATGGCTCAATGTTTTCGAAAAACGAATCCCATCCCCGGAATGATTCCCGGGATCTGGAAATTCCCGTTTTCGAGATGCCGCCGACACACTACAACTCCCGCTGACATCGGAAAGAAGGCCACAGCGCTCCGCGGAGGGTCTCTTTTTCCTGCGCATTGAACCTCGTTCTGACTCCTGTCCGCGATGACCGAATACGACCTGACGATCCTGCTGCTCTCGCTGGGAATTTTGCTGGCAACAGCACGCCTGCTGGGAGAACTGGCACAATGGCTGCATCAACCCGCCATCGTGGGGGAATTGCTGGCGGGCCTGATTCTGGGACCGTCGGTCTTCGGTCACCTGGCTCCCGAACTGGCTGCCGGACTCTACCCCGCCACGGGAACGATCAACATCGTTCGGGAAGCGATCATGACTCTGGCCATCACTTTGTTCCTGCTGGTTGCGGGAATGGAAGTCGATTTGTCGACCGTCTGGAAACAGGGGACCAGCGCGCTGAAAATCGGGATGACCGGAACAGTCATTCCATTCGTCCTGGGCTTGGTGTGTGCCTGGTTCTTCCCCATGGCGATGGGCCGCGTCCCCGATGCAAACCGGTTGGCGTTTACCCTGCTCTTCGCCACGGCCCTTTCCATTTCCGCATTGCCGGTCATTGCCAAGATGCTGATGGATCTGAACCTGTATCGCAGCGACATCGGCATGGTCATTATCAGTACCGCCATCCTGAACGATGTCGTGGGCTGGATTGTGTTCGCCATGACGCTGGGAATGATCGAAGGGAAATCAGGTCCGGATCATTCCATTGGAATGACGATTGTTCTTGTGTTGTTGTTCGCGGGCTTGATGCTGACGCTCGGACGATGGCTGATCGACCGGGCATTTCCATATATTCAAGCCTATTCACATGGCGCGGGGGCCACGCTGAGTTTCGCGCTGTCTCTGGCATTGATCGGCGGCGCGTTCACGGAATGGATCGGGGTCCATTCCATTTTCGGGGCGTTTCTGGTGGGGGTTGCGGTCGGCGATTCCCCTCATCTCCGCGAACGGACCCGCATCACGATCGACAACTTCGTTTCATTCGTATTTGCCCCGCTGTTCTTCGGCAGCATCGGCTTGAAAGTTGATTTCATTTCGAACTTCGATCCAGTCCTGGTCTTGACGGTGCTGCTGATTGCCACCGTCGGCAAGCTGGCCGGGTGCTGGCTGGGAGCCACGTGGGCCGGACTCAATCGCCGGGACTGCTGGGCCATTGGGTTCGGCATGAATGCCCGGGGAGCCATGGAAATTATTCTGGGAATGCTCGCTCTCAATGCCGGACTGATCAGCGTGCGGCTGTTTGTGGCCCTGGTCGCCATGGCGGTTGTCACGTCCATGATCAGCGGGCCATTCATGCAGATGATCCTGGGACAAAGCAAACGCCAGACATTGGGAAATCTGCTCAACAGCCAGCGTTTTGTTCAGCGACTGCAAAGCACCAGCCGGACTGGTGCGATTCGAGAACTGGTTCGGGCAGCCTGCAATTCCACAAATGTCGATGTGGAGGAAGCAACGCAATCCGTTCTCGATCGTGAAGAGACGATGCACACCGGAATTGGACGGGGGCTGGCCATTCCACATGGTCGACTGCCAAGCCTGGCGGCGCCGCTGATTGCCGTGGGACTTTCCGATGCCGGAGTCGATTTTGATTCTCCGGATGGAGAGGCTGCCCATGTCATTTTTGTCATCCTGACTTCCACCAACGACCAGGGGGCACAACTCGAAACCATTGCGGCCATTGCCCAAGCCTTCCGGCAGGACTGGGTGATGGAGCGGGTCATGCAGGCCCGGAATTTCACCGAATTACTGGCTGTCCTGAAATCCAGCGTCACCTCCGCCCCCGCCCATTGACGCCAACGATCCGATTGTTCCGGACCACCTCTGAACAATGGAGATCAGCCGCGATGGTCTTCTGAATGATCGAAATCTACCGGACCGGGCTCCATTCGCCGGAGAAGACTTCCGTCGCGGGACCGGTCATGAAGACGTCTCCGTTTTCCGCCCATTCCAGCGTCAGGTCGCCCCCGGGAAGATGGCACAGAACTGTTCGTTCCGTCAGTCCATTCAGCACTCCCGCCACGGCAGCCGCGCAGGCCCCCGTCCCGCACGCCTGTGTTTCACCGCTTCCGCGTTCCCAGACACGCATCTGTATTTCGCTGGGGGAGATCACCTTAATGAACTCCGCATTCACCCGGTGGGGAAATGCGGGATGCTTCTCGATCTGCGGGCCAAGATTCAGGACCCAGTCGTCGGTGATTTCATCAACAAAAGTGACGCAATGCGGATTTCCCATGGAAACGCTGGTGACTTCCAGTGAATGCCCCCCCACTTCCAGCTTCGCTTGAACGGGAGGTATTCCGGGAAGTGTTGTGGGGATTTGAGCCGGTTCGAAAATCGGCGCCCCCATGTTCACGCGAACCTGTTCCACGCGTCCATTCTGGGGAAAGACCTGCACCGTCAGAACACCGCGCCCGGTTTCCAGGCGGAGTTCTTCCTTGTGGGCAATGCCATGGTCGTAAACATATTTGGCGACGCACCGCAGTCCGTTTCCGCACATCCCGGCTTCACTGCCGTCGGCGTTGTACATGCGCATCCGGGCATCAGCGGATTCGCTGGGACAGATGAGGATGAGTCCGTCCCCACCAACTCCGCGATGACGGTCGCTGATTTGCCGGGCCAGCGCGGGAATCTCCTGGGAGATCTTTTCTTCGAAGCAGTTGACATAGACATAATCGTTGCCTGCCCCGTGCATTTTCGTGAACCGCATTCAACAACCTTTCCAGCATTGTTCCGTCCCGCGACCAGCCGGACGAAGAGAAATCATTTTTGTCCCGGCCAACTTGTCCCGGTTAACAGATCCGGACGAAAAGTCTTGACAGACTACGGAGAGACCAGGCCCATCACCAATTTTCACAGACAAGCGGCCTTCACAGACAACAGCCGTTCAAGGCAGCGGCCGTTTTCAAGACATCAGACCGAAATTCTGGTTCCGTTGGATTCATGCCACGGCTTATGGTCCGCTCCGTGCGCCACGCCGGCCGCTGCCCGATTCCGCGCTGGCAGATCCTCGAATCCGCAACTGGCTCTTGGGGCCGCGGCCTTTCTTTTTTCCTTCGGCGGGCATCTCTTCCCCCGAAAGTCCCAACCCCAGCAGCGCTTCATCCCCTTCGGTCTTTTCCGGCTCTTTGAGATATTCGTAAAGTTCCGCCTGCATGGTCATATAGTTTTTCTGCCGGGCATGATCGTTTTGCGCGATCACCGGACTCAAAAACCGCAACTGTTTCTCGTCATTGGCCACAATCACTTTTGACGCCAGCGGCAGGCGTCCCCGGGTTCCAACCGGGAACTTAATCGCGGTTCCGTCATCCACCTTTTCATGGAATGCTTCGTCGACCGGGATGTCGTCCAGGGCATCCACCAGATAATCGGTGGACTTGAACGTAAACGACTGCTTCTCGTTCAGGTTTTTGGCTGGATCAATGACAATGGTCTCTTTGCTCTGCTTGAGTTGCTGGCCAAAATGAACGTCAAGCATGGCATTGATGACCGTACCATGTTTCTGGGCCCATTCGAAGACGTCGAACGTCACCGTCGGGAGGACGCGGGGAAACCGTTCGCTGACGTCGGTCAGGTAATATTTCACGTCCTTCTCCACGGTGACCGGAGTGGTGATATTGCTCCAGGGGGTTTTACGGGTTTCCCCTTCGACCACGTGATTCAGGCCTCCCGCTTCGGAAATCCGTTTTCCATAATTCGGATTCGCCAGTTCAAACCGCACGCGATACCGATAAGTCTGGCCGGGCTCCACGTTGAAGTCGAGATAACGAAACAGCAGCAGTTCTCCTTCGGCGGTCACCAGCGACTGAATCCATTTGCGAATCCGTTCTTCTTCTTCCTTTTTGTTTGTCGCTCCGCGGGCCATGTCCTGGATCAGTTTTTGAATCGGATCAGCCTGGTTTGCCTGTCCCCGGTTCCGTCCCATTCCAGCGGGATTTCCGCCAGACATTTCCATGCCCATGCCCCCCATTCCCATACCCGCCATCCCCATGCCACCGGACTGGTACATCCCCATTCCCAGCACATCCTGATTCAATTGCCGAGGATCGACCGTCAGTTTGGAAAATCCTCCCCGCTTGACAATCGCAGCGTCCATTTGCTTTTGCTGATTGACGGCTTCCATCAGCAACTTCCGCTGCATTTCTGCTTCGAGGGCGATTTCCGAATCGCTGAGTGCAAATTTTTCGATTCGGGGATGCGTGGCCTGTTTGTCCCATCGGCCGGAAATTCGCATGGGCAAGGGCATGGTAATCACGGCATTGGTGATCATGGGATTGACGACTTCCGCATCGAAACCATCCGCCTTGTTGAGGATGTCTTCCGCCATTTGCAGGTCGACCGGTTCCCAGGGACCGGACCAGGGATTTTCGCCCGGTTGTGCGGTCTGCCGCTCCAGATCAAAATTGCGGATATCAAACGTGGAGGCGGCATAATGAAACGATTTGTGAATCGCTTCCGCATACTGGGTGATCTGCTCGCGCAGAGGAAAGACCGCCCGAACGGAGACAAAGTGATATCCCTCTCCATTGAGTTCGGGAGCTTTCTGTTCCATCTCCATGCTCCCTTCCGCGCCCGCATTCTCCGGCAGCGCGTTCATTTCCACGACCGAGCCATAACTTTGCGGAACGCCCATTTCCATTCCCATTCCGGCGCCCATCTGGTTATTGGTGTTTTTACGCAGTTCGTCCGGACGATCCGCATCGTCGTCTTTCTTAGGCATCGCGGGATCCTGAGCAGCCCCCGGCATGGCATTGGCAGCGGTCAGCTTGGATTCATCAAACATGTTGATGAAGACCCGCGCCGAGGAAGCAATTAAATCCTGGGGAGGGGTCATGATCGGTTCGCGGACCGGTTCATTGCCATTGAAGGGATCGACAATCATCTTGCCGGAAACTTCGACCTGGGCCACGCTGAATTCTTTCCGCAACCGTTCATTCACCAGATTCGCGGGAGCTTCTTCCCGGGAGATGGTATACTTCTTGAGTTCTTCTTCCGGCCAGACATTTGCCTTGAGAGCTTTTTTCCCTTCCGCCACCTTCTCGGTGATTTCCCGCGGAGTACCGGAATAAGGCTTCCATTTCGTGCCAGCCAGGGCCAGCAGCACCACGAGGACAAGTATTCCCGCAACCGCCTTTTCGACGTGATCGGCAGCCAGTTTTTTGATATTCATTTTGGCCATCATGGACCTCGTTGAAACGGACTTCACAAAGTCAAACAACTCCGAAAGTCCATCAGATTCCAAATTCTATGGGAGTTTCATCTCTGCATCATCCGGTTCGACATCATTCCATCAGGATGCTTGTCGCGAACAGGCCCCGGGCTGCGGAGAGTGCCTGAATATTTCCCGATGGGAAGGGAGTCTCCGATCATTTTGCAGCGGGAGGGGGAGTTTCGACAGCCCCCGTTCCCGATCCTGTTGCTGAACCCGTCGCGGGGGATGCCGCGCCGGGTGGTTGTGCTGTTGCTGGTTGTGCTGCGGGAGCCCCCGGGACAACGGGGGTCAGGTCCGCTTCGCTTGGCGGAGTGGTTCCGGGTGCTCCGGGTACAGACGGGGCGCCTGCTGCTGGGGGAGTCATAATCGTTGGACCGTCCGCGGGACTGGCCGCAGCATCCGGCGTGGTCTGAGGGGCTGGATTGGGAGCCACGGGAGCCGACTCCGGAGAAAGGCCGGCTGCTGATTCCGCAGCAGGGACCGCGGAGGACTCAGGGGCAGGCACGGCAACGGCTGCCGCTTCGGTCTGTTTCCGGGCTTCGACGGCGGCCAGGGCTTCCTTGGGTTGTTTGTAAATTGTGATGATTCCACACAGATCCAACTGGACCAGATCAGGATGGTTCAATGAGGCCACGGCGAATTCCGGGATGCTGGTTCCATAGAGATTCGGGATTTCGGTGCGGTTTCCGTCCATCCCTCCCATTCCGGAATTCATGCCTCCCATGCCGCCGAGAGTTCGGCCCCCTCGCGGGGACGGCATCGGGAATCCCCCTTCGCCTCCACTCATTCCCATCCCCCCCATGCCCATCCCCCCCATACCGGGAGAGAATTCCGTTCCGGTTAAGGGCTGGTCCACCCGGTAGGGATTGACGCCGACCTGAAAGCGACGAACCTGCACCGGCCAGTCGGAGTTGGCCAAGGCAACGATGAAGTCGGGAATTTTTGTCTGCATAATGATCACGGAGAGATAGAATCCCCGTTCCAGAAAGGGGGATTCTTCCGTTTCCGCGATATAGCGTTTGGGCGGTGCGGCGGTCATTCCCCCCATTCCTCCTTCCGCAGACATCCCCATGCCGGGATCTCCCCCTCCTCCCGCAGCGGCATCCAGGGAGCTGCCGAATTCTTCCTCGGGCAAGAAGGCGGTCGTTGTGGGAATCTGGCTGGTTCCCATTCCTCCCATCCCCATTCCGCCGGCCCCTTCCATTCCCGGCATTCCGCCCATGTCTCCTCCCGCCGCGGCCCCATCTTTCGTCACTCGTTCGCCCGATCCTCCCATCAGCTCAATCAGATCGACACGGCGAATGACGGCTTCGGAAATCGATTCCTTGTCGGCATTCATCTGGACAATGGCATCGATCAGGATTTCCGTCAGCCAGATATCGATCTGTGCATCCCACATCTCCTGAGAGGTAATTCCGAACTGGCCAAAGCGGGCGTGAGGCACCATTCCCGCGAGAATCAGTTTTTGATTGACCGTTTTGACGGGGGGCTTGCGAACGGCGGGACGCCCCCCCATCTCCATGGGGCCCGCACCACCGGGAACCACGCCCGCTTCCTGAATTGCCGGTTCCACTGGTTGAGCCCGCAATTGCAGGCGGCGGATCAATTCCGGATACAGGCCTTTGTAGATGAACGGAACCTGCTGGTCGAATTCCCCCATGAATTCATCGGGAATCCGCGCGGCCACCGCCTGCGGCCAGGTCATCCGTTCCTGTTGCTTGCGCCACAGATCGACGATGGCGTCCTGAACGGAGGCTTCCAGGAACGTATTGATATGTTCCAGCTTCTTGATGTAGTCCTCGTTCGGTTCATGCCCCGAGGAAACATTGTTCTTAATGTCCGCGAGGGCTTTTTCCCGTTCGGCTGTTGCCGCTTTCAGCGATCCATTCGCCGAGTAATATCCGTACAACACCAGCGGAACGACCAGTCCTACCAGGATCCAGAAATAGTTCCGAAGAATTGGTTTGAGCTTGTCCATGATGCATCGCTTTTGAGAACGTTGACGTCACTCGTTGAACCGACCTGGCGATTGCGTCCAGCCTGTTATGGTGCCCCGGGAACTGGCGCGGTGCCTGGAGCAGGCATTTCTCCTCCAGGCGTTCCGCCGGGAGGCGCGGTGCCGGGAGCAGCCGTTCCTTCCACGGCAGCCCCGTCCGCGGCAGCGTCGGCTGCCAGACGATCCGGAACCGGCACATAGTTAAACGCAAACTGAATCACAAAATCAGTCCGGTGCAGTTCTTTGACGTTTTTGGGGTCCAACGGATTTCCCATGGGATTTCCCGCTGGATTAAAAGCGGAATCCTGCGGCATGACCTCTCCTCCGGGCGGGGAGAACTGGTTGCCGGGGTTGATCCCCATGCCGTTAGATCCGGTCGGTTTAATGACCCGGGCGGCGGTCGGTTTTTCCCGTTCCTGCTGATTAAAAAGTTGGATTTGTTGCGAATGATCGATGATCGTGGCATGGGAAATTCCCATTCGCGTGACATCACGGACCGGGAAATCGGGTTGCTGCACGGTCCGTTGCTGCAAATGCTTCAGGAAGTGATTGATGACGTAGAGCACCCCCTGCTCCTGGGGATTGGCGGGATCGAAATGATAATGATAGCCGCGGAGCGTCACGATATACCCCTCGCCGGCAGGACCCGTTTCCTTGTCGGCGGGAATCATGAGTTGTTTTTGCTGGTCGGTGAGCTTGCTGTACCAGTTTGCCCGGTCGCTCATTCGTTCACAGGAGAACTGTGACAGGGAAATCTGGTTTTTCCGTTCCACTTGCTCCGCGGGAATTTCGACGTTAGCCGGATCGCGCGGCAGACAATCGATGATGGCGTTGTACAGTTCCATCCAGGAAATATCCCGGCGGCCCAGCGTCAGCGAATCGAGCTTGGTTTTGATGGCGGCGTTATTGGTTTCCTGTGTTCCGTAGCTGGACTTTAAGTTTCCAACTTCCGTCCCGAATCCGGTCGCCTCATCCTCCGCTTTCTTGAACTCCGGAGTGTGAACCGAGCTGAATGAAAACGCATTCCCCATCGTCGAGAGAGAGAGGCCGGCCAGCAACGTGGCGGCGGTGGCGAGCGCCCAGGGTTTCTTTTTGCGAATCCGGCGGGCCGCCGTGATTTCCGGCGGAAGCAGCGTTGTCCGGATGCGTGTTAAGTCGAGTCCCTGCAAAGCCAACCCATAAGGAACCGCGAAACTCAGCAGGTTTTCCGAGAACAACGGCGAATTCAATACGGAATCTCCCGAAAGCGTTTGAAACGTATCCGGACGATCCACCTGGTACTGCAAATTCTGTTGCAGGAATTTTTGCAGTCCAGCCAGTTTGAACCCATTCCCCAGCCCGATCACCTTGACAATTTTCGCCGACCGGTTGACGCTCGAAAAATATCCAATCGATCGCTGAATTTCAGAGACGTAATCGTTGAAGACCGGACGCAACGCCTGAAACACGGCCCGCGGATCGGGCGATTTCGTCGCATTGCATTTCAGATGCTCCGCCTTGGCGAAGCTCAACTTCATTTCCTTGGTCAGAGCGCGGGTGAAGTGATTGCCGCCAATGGGAACGTTTCGAATCCAGATCTTGTAACCATTCGAGACCATCAGTGTCGTGTTGTCGCAGCCCATATCCAGAACGATGTAATATTCGTCTCCCGGCTCTCCAGCAGCATCCCGGCGAATTCCCAGTTCGTCCAGGGACAGCACGTTATACAACGCCAGCGGAGCGATCTGAATCAGCTCAATTTCCACCTTGGCATTGTTGTAGGGCTTCATCTGCTGATAGATCTGGTCCTTCTTCATGGCGAAGAGGCCCACCTCGGCATCCAGCAGGAATCCGCTTTCTTCCGCGCCCGCCCCCAGTGGCTGGTAGTCCCAGATCACGTCTTCCAGCGCGAACGGGATCTGCTGGCGAGCTTCATATTTCACAATCTCATGCAGCTTGCTCGACTCCACTGGGGGAAGCTGGATGAAACGGGCCAGCGCCGACTGGCCAGGCACGCTGATGGCGACCGCATCTCCTTTCAGTTGATTGCGGCCCAGAAACGTCTCCATCGCCTGCGGGACGATCTCATCGGGAATGGCATCCGGCTGGCTGAGAATTTTGGGATACTGAATGTAATCGAACGCTTCCGCGACGATCTGATCGGTTCCGGGAACACGTCGAATTTTGATCGCTTTCAGAGCCGATTGACCAATGTCAATGCCCCATGCTGCTCGAAGTTCCGCCATAGAAATCGCTTTCTGATCGCGATGCTTTTGAAGACCTTCTCAAAACGTCTCCAAAATTCTTGAGAGTTCGTCAGGAAATGCACTGAAGTGATGATGAAATCTCAGTTTAGGGAACGCATTCCGCGTTCGCAAACCGAAACGGCCCGAGAAAATGATGCTTTGTCCGGTTTCTTTATCTTATTCCAGCGGGCGGTGGCCGGGGAAAAGAATTTTCCTGAAAACCCGGATGCCCCTCAATCGAATCCCCTCCCGGTCTTCCAGAGAAATCTGGAACAACATCTTCTTTAGAGTGGAGTTGCAAATGGTATATCACGCGGACCCTGGTGAAATACAGGGAATTCAAGGCCGAGCGTGATAGAACAAAGACCAAACTGGTCTAGAGATGCCATTTATTGTTCTGAAGTTCCGGAGATCTTCATCGGAGACTTGAATTTCCGAAAACATTTCGAAGGTCCCCCTCTTCGATCCCCTCACAGGACGCGGATTGGGAATCGAAAGCGGATCAGAATCCGGATTAAGGAAAGGACATGCAGTTTTTGTCCCTTTTCCATGCCGGATATTCAACCGGATTCAAGAGGGGCGGAGCTTATGATTGCGGTGGGAACTCAGCATGAAAATCGGGCCACCGTTCCCAGGCATAGGTCCATTCCATCCACATTCGCAAAAGGCTCCACAGGCTCCTCATTCGGGCCATCTGGTCCGGAGGCAGGTTCGCATTCTGTCGCAACCAACTTTCCGTTGCTGTTTTTAGGCCCCATCGTTCCGCCAGGGCTTTGCACAGTCCATCCGCAGCCAGGTCCAACGGGTTGTCTTCCATCAGTCCACCCGCTTTTTCCACAGCGGCAAACAGTTCAAACAACTCGCTGCGGGCGGGATCCACTTCCAGTGGTCGTTTCGCTTCCTCGCAATTGCGAAGGACGGCATCCACCTGTTCCAGAATGCTGTTGCGAAACGAATGATCTGAATTTTCCGGCGTCACGGTCACGTCACTCTTTCGTTCAAAAATCCACCAAAAACTTGAACAAGGTCCGCTGTGCGGCCCCGATCTTACTTGCCATTCCCGTCGGGATTCTTTTTCTCGCCGAATTTCTTACGGAAATCTCCTTGCAATTTACAGAGGAATGGTACTCTGGGCGAATTGCCGTGAAAAGTTGAGAAGTTTCGCCTCGCTACCCCTCGCGGGAAACTGCTTGAACAGTTACAGTTGTTAGCCGTAACGATTGCGTTGAATTCGGGCTTGGTTTAGACTCCCGTCTTGATCAAGACTGGTGACTCTCAAATCGAGCTGCAAAGCACGGCTGTTTAGGCGGTTTAAGATGGGAATTGATAAGAGTTTGAAACGAGGCGGCCGACTGGGACGTTCTCGAAATGTGCTCACCCGTGATGAGCGAGTCGAAAAGCTGAAAGCGGACGATCGCTGGACAGATGGACAAAGCCCGTTGGGATTGCCCAAGGTGCGCGTCATGAAACTGGTCGTCGGCAAGAAAAAGAAGAAGGAAGAAGGCGAAGACGACGCCAAGGGAGCCAAGGGCAAGAAGAAATAACGGTTGTCTTCTCCCGATTTCCATTGCCAGGATTCACGGCTGGGTGAGATGTCATCCAGCCGTTTTTGTTTGCAGACCGGCCCTGGAAAAGACATCTCTGATGCAACGTGCAGTCCGTCATGTTCTGGCTCCTGGATTTCGCTGGAGCCTTCGCCGGCAGGAGCGGCAACTTCTTTCCGCTGCCCAGGAATGCGAACAGTCGCAGCTGAAAACGCTGAGGCGATTGCTGGCCCTGAATGCAGACACGGCTTTTCAGCAAGATTTTCGTCTGGCGAACGTGCGCCAGATCCGCGAATTTCAAAACGCGTTGCCGATTGCCGGCTATGAACGTGTGCTTCCCTATATCGAGCGGGTTCAAGTCGGAGAAACGAAAGCTCTCTTAGGGGAAAAGAACAGACTGTTAATGCTGGCCATGACCAGCGGAACGACCAGCGAGTCCAAGTTCATTCCGATCACGAAGCCGTTTCTGCGCGATTATCGGCGCGGCTGGCAGCTGTGGGGAATCCGGGCATTTGATGATCACCCCATGCTGCATCATTCCGAAATTTTTCAGCTGACAAGTCCCTGGAACCTGTTTGCTTCTCCCGCGGGAATTCCTTGCGGACACATCAGCGGACTGGTGCAGCAGATGCAAAGCCGGATTCTTCGCTGCATGTATGCCGTCCCGATGTATGCCAGTCAGATCCGTTCTCCTTTCGAGAAACTTTACTTCGCCTTAAAGCACAGCTTATGTGCTCCCGGACTGGGAATGATCAGCACGGCAAATCCCAGTACGCTGTGCCAGATGTTCCGGATACTGGAGCAATCGGGAGAAGACCTGGTTCGCGATCTGTACGAAGGGAAAGATCTCTCCCAAAACCAGGCCTCTTTGCCGCTGGAATATCGTCAAGTCCGGAACCGCCGCCGAGCCCGGGAACTGGAGCGCATTCTGGAATCGACCGGCACGCTGCGTCCGTCGAACGTATGGCCCCATCTGCAACTGATCTCCGTCTGGACCGGTGGGAGCGCAGCGGCGTATCTCCCTCTTCTGCGGGAATATCTGGATGGAATTCCCATCCGGGATCATGGGCTTCATGCCAGCGAAGGCCGCATCACGATTCCGCTGGAGGACGAGTCTTCCAGCGGATTGCTCGACATTCAAACCCATTTTTTCGAATTCATCCCGGAAACCGAAATCCATTCCCCGGAGCCGCATGTGTTGCTGGCTCACGAACTGATCGAGGACGAATCGTACTATGTGGTTATGACCACCGCTTCGGGGTTGTACCGATATGATATCCAGGACGTGGTTCAATGCACCGGATTCCTTGGAAGCACTCCGTTGCTCCGTTTCCTGCACAAGGGAGCCCATATCAGCAATCTGACGGGTGAAAAGCTGACGGAATCACAGGTCGTGGGAGCCGTGATGAACGTGGCCAGGAGACTTCAGCTGCACCTGAATCATTTCACTCTGACGCCGCAATGGGGAGATCCGCCCCGATATCTGCTGATCATCGACGAAACCCGGCTGTCCGCGGTCCATCCTGAACTGGACCTGAGCAGCGAAATCGAACGGGAATTATTGCAGGCGAATTCGGAATATCGGGAGAAGCGGCATTCCCAGCGACTGGCGCCACTGGGCTTGCTCACGGTTCCACGCCCAGGCTGGCAGCAGTTCATCCAATACCAGCAGACGCAACTTGGCAGGAGCGAAGAACAGTACAAACACCCGTATCTTATTCCGAAACTCGATTTTCTCGACCAGTTTCAACGGCAGTTTCTCTCCGATGCGGCCCCATCAGTTCCATCGTCGCCGCTAGTTCCTTGACGAGGCCGTCCGCCAGCGATGAGGGGGCTTCACCCGGAAGGACGCCCCAGGTATACGTCTCCACTTCCAGGTGAGGGGCATAATCCAGTCCGGCCGCAGCGGCAATTCCCGCTTTCAGTTCCGCGCGTGTGGTCCCCAACGCTCCAAACTGCTCGTGATTCACAGGAACATGAAAATGCACTCTCCAGGCAGAGGCACTGGCAAACGTCTCCGGAGGAGACAGGCACAATTCGGGCGTCAGATCCAACTGATGGACCAGGGAACCTTCTCCGGACCGGGCAAATGTCTGATGGAGATAACGCGGCTCAACAAAATGTGCCAGTTGCTGTCGGGCTTCCGCATTTTCCCGAGGGGCGTCGATCTGCACAGCACTGGTCAGGTGCATCTTGTTGATCCGGACTTCCGCCTGATTCAACTGGCGAACGGAATCGGCAATCTCTTCGAATTCGACCGCCTGATGGCAGACATCGTAACAGACTCCCAGGTGGCGGCGGGCAATCTCCAGTTGCTGCCGCTGTTCCGCTGCGGCATACAGAGCATCGAAAAACTGGAGGACTTCGCGGGTCGTTTCCAGGACGCAGCACGGTTCCGGCTCGATGGCCAGACGGATCACCTGACCGGTTTCATCGTGCAACTGGTCCAGGCTTTCCGCCAATACCAGGAGTTGATCGATGCAGCGGGACTGGAAATCGGCAGCGCGGGGAAATTCTTTGAACCCTAACGGGACCGTGGACAGGCTTCCCTCCACACCTGCGGGCATCAATTCCGCCAGCAGGCGGCTGCAACGCCGTGTGTAATCCAGACGTACCGGATCGGCCCAGTCCGGCAGGTAGACCTGTTCTTTCACGCGGTCCGAATGGAAGTCTCCAAACGGAAACGTATTGAGCGTATAGCAGACCAGGTCTCCTTCCGACAGAACGCCTTTCAGCAAACGGATTCGCTCTGGGTGCTGTTCGAGTTCGCGGATCACCGCCGCACTCAGCCAGAGCCCCGAGGCAATTCGTCTGTCGAGTTTTTTCCTCGCGACAATCGTGTTGTCTCGCAATCCCGCAATGACTTCCGCCACCGACTGTCCGGGATGAACGTTCGTGCAATAGCTTAACGGAAGTGTGCTCAGCGACATGGCATCTTGGCGGAAAGGAGGGAACGCCGGGCGCGCTCTCTGTGGATTGACCTCGGTCAGGATCAATCTCAGTCAGGATTGTTCAGCCGGCAGGGAAGGACATTGGCAGACCCTCTTCAAGATAACAAGTGATACCGGGATCTCGAAGAGAGGAACAGGCAAATGCCAGCCTGCGGAGCTGCTACTGACCTATGGGGCGGATGCCAACCTGCCCGTAACGTTCCAGAGAATGCCCATGCAATCTGGGCTGTAAGAGGGGCCGTTATTCCGCCCAGGCTGGGGGAGCAAAGAGATCACCGACACGAAGAGTGAATCCTGGAAGGACATCGCCTCCCGGTAAGGCATCCGCTGCTTCCAACCGCGTATTGCCGAATTTCCCCTGTTCGCACAGATGCACGGTTTGAAAATGGGGATCGATCAGCCAGACCGTGGGAACGCCATGCTGGTAGTAAGCCCCAATCCGCTCGCTGATCTGGCTGCGCCGGTCGGACGTGGTCGCGAGTTCCACCACCAGAATGGGCACCACGGAGGCAATTTCCCGGTCCGCTTCCGCAAACCGGGGTTCATTATTGAAGAACGTCGCGGCTGGAAAATAGACGGTATCCGGCGCCTGTTCCACGTGTAGCCCCAGATCGAAGCAGGCGTATCCATTCAGTGTTGAGTGGACATAGCTGGAAAAGGCTTTGGAAAGATTCAGAACGATGGTTCCATGCTCCAGGTCGGGAGGTTGCAGGCTGACCGGCACCCCACGAACGAGTTCCGCCCATTGTCCTCCATCCGGAAGGTCGGCTCGATTTTGAAGAAATTCCGCTGCCGTCATACTGCGTTGAATCATCTGCCGATCCATCAGAACATTTTGCGCGACTCTCGGTGAGAACGGACCGGAGCGATTTCCGGCCGAAAAGACATTCTCAAGTGGGAACCGAACGCCGTTGCCGGAATTGTATCCACTTCAGGACCAGCATCCGAATCAAGTTCCAGCTCAAGACGCCGGCAATCAGAATCAGTCCCGCCAGACTGGGAGCCAGGCACAGCCACCAGACCAGTCCCAGAACGACGAGGCTCCAGGAAGGCTGTCTGCCGAACGCTTCACGGAGAGACGATAACTGCCGGGAAAAGCGGACCACAAGAGACAGTGCCCCCATTGCCAGAAGTCCGGCCCAGAAGATGTGTTGCTGATATCCCAGCGAATTCAGTTGATGCAGTTGTCCCAGTCCCATGGAAGCTTCCGGAGAAATCCATTGCAGCCGCAGACCGGCATTTTCCTGCTCCAGCAGTTCGGTAAATGACGACGCAATTGCCGATTCTTTGGCGGCCGGCCGGTCTCCGGAAATCACGAGATTGTTTTTTAACATGGTCCAGTCCTGGGAGAGTTTCTGAAATCGCTCCCGGAGTGCCTCGTCTCCCTTGCCGTTCGGACGGGTGAGAAGTCGGGTGACTTCGTTCTGGCACTGGCGAATATTTTTCAGCAGCAGACTGTCGACCGGAATCGGTCCGGAGACATTCTCAAGGCTGTTCAGTAAGGCTTCCCACCGGTCCAGCCAGACCTGGACAACGGATTCAAGACGCTGTTTGCCGGGGAGATAAGTCCATCGGTCAGGACAGGCGATTCCCGCCAGCCGCCGGCGCGGCGCCTGATCGTATTGAAGCAGTGCCAGTTTGCCGTCGTTCGTTTTCCGGGACCATTGGCAGATGATTTCCGAAACCTGTTTTCCGGGGGGAAGCTGTAATTCGGTTCCGGTCGGGATTCGGGTCCAGGGAATGGCCTGATGTTCGGCGGTGGCCATGGACTGAATGGAGAGATCGCTGCTGTGCAGGATGCGGAACTGCCTGTTGTCCTTGGATGTCAACCAGATGCGGGTGAGACCACGATACAGGTTTTCTGTTTCGGGCCAGAGAATTGTTTCTTCCAGATGGATGAGAGGGCGACCGGAGAGATCGGATGCATCCCGGCTGACGATGGATAACCCTTTACGGATCTGCTGGTAACAGACGAGGGCATGTTCTTTGACCTCGCGGACCCATTCCATTGGAGCCCAACTCGGAAAAGCAGCCGCATCGATGCGCAGGCTGCCGGTGGGAGACGGAACATACGGCGATTTCGCGTCGACCAGAACAAATTGAGACGTTTTTTGGGCGGACAGCACTTCAATCAACGGAAAGTTCTGCCGGGGGCGATCCGGCTCGAGTGTCTCGGTGGCAAGTTCGCTGATCGGTTGTTTCAAGCGGGCCAGAATCGTCATGGTGGCAGAACTGGAATAACGCTCGGGAATTTTCACTTTCACGATCGTTCCCGTGGCGTCGGTCGTGGCTGTGAACTGGTACAGTGAAGGGCGAATATGAATTCCGGTCATCTCGGGGGGAACGCGGAAGATGACTTTTTTCAGCGATGATTCCAGCGCCGTCAGATGGAATGTCGTAATCGCTTCCCAGTGGTCCCCGGTAGAGGGTTGTAATTTCAGAACGGAGTCGGCACGGGTGGATTCCGGCGGCATAACGACTCGAAACCGTTGTGGCATGGCGCCACTCTCGCGCCGAAAAATTCCCATTGTCCGCACACCATTTTGAGGCGCAGGAATTTCGCCGGCCGAAACCATCGATTCCGCGGGGACGCCGGGAGCCGACTCCAGGTCCAGGTTCCAGCCTGTTCGATCCTGAATTGTCAATCGCATGTCGGTAACGGACGTGTTCAGGGCTTCCAGCATCGGAACCGTCATCCAGGCGTCGGTGGTGATCGGCAGACTGCCGTGAATCTGAAACGTTTTGTCTCCGATCTGCCCGCCGGGAATAAAAATATTCAGCGTACTCCCCGAGCGGCTGTATCGAATTCCGCTTTCTGCTCCGGTCTCTCCGGCCGTGATGGCTTCAATGTGGACATTGGGGTCAACCCGGAAGGGGTGAATGAACGTCGTAATCTGGGAGACGTTCATCTGGATGCGAGCGGACCAGGCGATGTTTTCCCGCTGCAACGTCAGTTGCTGGGCAATCGTCGCGGTGCGGACCGGATTGAGCTGGTTCCACGACAGCTGTAACTGCTGCGGAGAGGTCAACATGACCGCAATGGCGGGGCGAATACGGCCGGCGTCTCCTTCGGTCGGCCATTCTTCCGGAGCCAGCGGAATCGCCCCTGGCGTTTTGACCAGAGACAGCGATGACGTGGACGGACCGCTGATTCCCAGGGAATGGACCATGTTCGGCCCGTTCCATAACAGGAAGGGAGGAATCACCAGTTCCATGGGATTGGGAGGGCCTCCCGGCAATTCAAAATTGACGATGACCGGACTGGACGGGACCCCTTTGCGCAGCCGCAATGTGATCTGCGTGGCTTTCGCGTCTCCGGGAGCATCCACGAAGTCGATCAGACTGTTCCCCGATACGGAAGAAACGAGGCATCCCGGGGGAAGCGTCAGCGGCAATTCCCCCGGCCAGCCTTGAGGACCGGGCACCAGACGCATTTGTCCTTTAAATCGTAGCGGAGTCACGTCCAGCATTGTAATTGCACTCGCCCCCTGGGCATCGACGGGACCGGCTGCCTGAAAATTCGAACGCAACTGGCCAATTCCCCCCAGAGACAGCGTGGCACTTCCCGCTCCCTGGGAAACAACTTCTCCCCAGCGGCCAAACGGAAACGACAAGAACTGTGAGGGGACTTTCAATGTGGAATTCAGAACGACCGGAACGACAGCCCGAAACGGAATCATCATCGGGTCCACATCATTGATGCCGCCTGAGGGACGGATGGAAAATTCCAATTGGATTTCATGGCGGTCCCATCCGGATTCCGGGGAAACAATCTTACCGGTCTCCTCCGCTGCCAAGCCGATCATAATGGCATCACCGGCAAGTGACGGAATGAGCGTCTTGCGGACTCCGTTGACAAGACATTCGGCAGTTGAAGGCAGAATGACATCCTGCAACGGGATCCGCACGAAAATCTCTTCGAAATGAGGGCGGGTCTGTATGATAAACGTGGCATTGATCTGGGGAATCGGCTGCAAACGGATCAGTTCATACCGGGCGGATTCAATCAGATACAGTGGGTAAGCGGCATTCTCCGGGACGGCAACGGCGGATCTCTTTGATGCGGACGTTGGGCTTCCAATCTCCGGCGGCTTTTTTCCGGACTTGGCGTCCGGCATTGTTGGAGACTTCTCCTCAGCGGAGCGACTTGCTGGAATCTTGGGTTTTACTTCGGAAGTGGGCGATTCTTTCTGAGTCGTTGCTGACGGAGAATCGTTCGGGGCTGCGGCGAGCGGTCCTGGAATCCCACCGAGGCTGATCGCCAATAAAATGGCCGTTGCGGTCACGATCTGCCGGCCCATGTTCTGTCGCGGGCGTCCCGGCCTTAAAAGATCCCGATTCTGCATCCACCGGCGGGGGATCAGCAAGGAAAGCAAGCTGCCGCAGAACATCCCTCCGAGAATCAAAGTCCAGGCGCTGGGAGTAATGGCTGCCGCGGCAAAAAGCACGATCAGCCACAGCACGGAGACATGCCGGATCCATTCAATCCGAAACAATCGGGCCGCGGAGCCGATCATCAGGCATCCCAGCAGGGCCACCCAGGCAAAATGCCGCACATGCGCGGAATCCCAGATAACAAACTCGAGTCTCTTTCCTGCCGTGGGGGCCAGAAACTGAATTGTCCGACGGTTCGGAAGAGTGGTATTGACGATCCGCTGATTCTCCCGGAGCGCGTCCCAGTCCCGGCGGGAAAACGGATTGAAAATACGCTGATGGGCCATTCGCGTCAGGGGGCCGAAATAGCGCCGCGACAGGCTGCGGTCTGCTGCCGTGACGGAGAGCACTCCCGGAACATCGATTTCCGCCAGACGCTGATCGCGGGGGACATCGAGCGCCCAGCTGACCCCCGCGATGGGAAATGCGATCCGGGGTAAGGGAACCTCGTTTTTCTGATACAGCCAGCCAGTGCCGGGCGGGGTCATGTAAGTCAGGCTGATTTTTTCCGCGGTCAGGATTTCCGATGGCAGCGGGATCTCCCGGCCGTTCCGGAAGACCGTGACCGAGCGCCCGTCAATTTCCACCGCTGACAACCGGCATTCCAGCGGCAACATCAGATTCAGCTGGCTGGCCACCATCGGACGATCGAACTGCAATTCCGCGTGATGGACACATCCCCGTTCCAGAGAAGGTCCGACCATTGTCAGAAGTTGCAGCGTGGCCGTGGGGACAGCGGAATCTTGCGAGGGATCGTCCGGTGCGGATGCCGATGCCGTGGCCCCCGCGAGCGCGGATTCTGAAGAGGGCGGAGCGGGTTTCGGATCGGGGGATGTTCCTGCTTCGGGAGCGGAAACGGAAATTGATTCGCCCGACTGGGTTTTCGTTGCCAGACGCACCAGCGTTCGAGTGGGATGCAAATCGTTCCGGGAATGCAGCGTCATACATGTCAACGAACGGGCATCGGGAATCCGTTCAGAGATCTCCCGCAGTCGCAATAACGATGTGGCGATGGGCTGATGTTCCTGATGTCGCCAGCCTTCCCCTTCAATCATCTGCAATTCCATTCCCGGAGGAAGCAGGATCTGATATTGAACAGCCACACTTTCCGCCTGACGCAACAAAGGGAGCTGCAAACGGGTCGGAACTTCCCGCTTCCAGGGCGCAGTCCGGGCAAACAACAGGAGTTGCCGTTGGGAGGTGGCTGTCATCGGATTCTGCCATGAGACATTCAGGAGATTCTGGTCGATTGTCCAGGACGTCAACCGGGACTCGGTATCTCCCGGCGCGACGGAAATCAGCCGCCAGTCCTCGGGGATCTGCAATGCGGCATCGAACCGGCTGCCATGATCGACATGCATCGAGACAACCATGGCGGCCCAGCAGGAAAACTGCCGGGCATCGGTCAGGCACTGGATGTCGGCCACGATATTCGACCGGGGCAGATCGATCAGAACACTTAAGCTCGATTCCGGTTCGCGGGCTTCAAATTTCCACACTTCTCCCACGGTCTCTTCGCTGGCGAGACTGGTCTGGAGCATTCCATGAACATTCACCGTTTGCAGTTGCAGCGGCTGCTCGACCCGCATAATCACAATTCGTTTTGTTTCCAGGGCCGAGGCGAGAGAAATGTCCGGCAGGAGATGCGGCTTTCCCCAGGTGACGGGCTGAAATCCGCGGAGTCGCAATGTCAGCCGGGATTCCAGGTTCAGATTCTTCAGTGGAATTGTCACCAGGTCCGGTCGGGAAGGATCACGATCGAATGACAACGTGGCACCCACTTGCACCGAGCCGCTGAAAATCGTGACCGATTGCAGTTCCACTGCTGCCGGAACATGCAGTTGTAACGATGACAGTCCCGATGTCCGGCCATCGATCATCAGGTCGGACTTAATGAAAATGCCATCCCGCCGGGCGCGGTGTTCGGTTTCAATTTCATAACGTGGCGGCACTCCCCGCTGAAATTCCTGCGACGGTCCGACCATGAGAGTCGTGGAATTCACGTGGCCAAGTTCCAGCGTCCACTGCCGCTTTCCCTGTATGCGATGAGCGGATGCGGTCAGCACTCCATGGCTGGATTCCATGACCAGATCCGGCGGCAGTCGCAAAACCAGTTGCGTGTTGAGCGCCGCGGGCAAGACCAGATCGAAAACAGCCATCTGGCTGATCAATTTGCCGTGCGCGCTCCATTTGCCGGTGAGACGGTCATGGGGACGATTGGTGAAGATGACCATCTCGTCGCGGGGCGTGGTTCCGCTGACCAGCGACTGGCTGTTCCATTTCAGCTGATGAATGGCTGTGGTGACACCCGTCCAGTTCAACATGGCGGGACCAGTTCCCTGCCTGGAAATGTCGAGTTGCAGGCTTCCTCCGGTAATTTCCAGATCATGCAGATCCGCGGAATAAACCGCCGAGTCCACACAGGCGACCGCGTCCAGCCGGGAAGCGGATGCGGCGGAAATCCCCTTTGCCTCCGCGCGGCAATCGCGATTTCCAAGAACCATCGTCCAGCCGGCCATGACCAGGAATAGCCCGACGTTCACCAGACTCCACGAGGCTGGAAAACATTCCTTCATGGCGGGTCTAATCCGGGACATTGGCATCCGTTCACCCCTCCACCTGATCGGATTTCCCAGCCTGAACCGGCCGATAAATCCGTGTGGACATTGTCCGGAGCGCGGAATCCGAAGACGGTTCCCCCACCGGAACTGGCGCTGAGGGCACCGGATGGGATGGCAGACGTTCCACATGCATGTGAGACCGATCCTGCTGCTGTTGTTTCTGCGACGAGGAATCGATCACGTTCGCCGCCAGCGCCAGAACGACTCCAAACACCGCTGGTTGCAACAGCAGCAACATCGGCTGTACGTAATACAGGCTGGCTGCGGCAAACAGAAAGCTGATCACCACGAGAGAGAAGACGTTTCGCGTTGCCGGAAGATTCCAGTAAATAAAGCCCAGCAATAAGGCAAAACCCGCTCCAATCAACAGGATCAGCGAACGGTTCATGGACCGGAACTGCACCTGGGGAATCGGTCCGAATCCGCGGAAGGCATAATACTTGCTTTGTTCGAAACGGAACTCCGGCGGGACCTGCGATGCCGTGTGCATGGCCCGTTCTTCCACATAGGCGGGAGTCGATTCCCGGTACCAGATCAGGTAATGCCGCGTCCAGTGAAATTGGGGAACGAGATCCGGATAGGTGAAGAGATGATTCCCTTGCGGAAGTTGCATCTCCCAGATCGTTTCATCCACCCAGACACTTCCTTTGAAGCGGGGAAGGGGCAATGTTACCAGATTCGTCAGACCGAACGGGTTCGGGAGCGGGGTGCGGTATCGCACCGTGATCAGCGGCCGGGACGAAGACTGTTGCGGAAGTTCCAGCGTGACTTCTTCATAGTCGGACGTTTTCCGACTGACGGGCGAGACCGTCACCGGCTGACCATCCACCAGAAAGGAGTTCTCATTGAATTTGGTCCCCAGCGGAAAATCAATCACCAGTCGGGACTGCGGACGTTCCAATTGAAATTCGGCCCAGGAATCCGCCATGCCTTCCGCGGAAAAAATGGTCCGCACCTGGACCTGGTCCACGACAAACTGTTGCGAAGAATCCGCCAGCTTGCGTCCCAGCGTCAGGGGGATCTGCGTCATGGTCCCTTCGCGAATCTGACGAATCCAGCGCGCGGACCGGGGAGATGTCTGCAATGCTTCCCAGGATGGGCTTCCGGCCCGCACCTGCACCGCGTCCACGGCATCAATCAGACATTCGGCCCGATGATATGGCTGATCCTTGACGGCAATGATCGGTAATTCGATTTCGCGGGTTGCCTGATCCTCCGAGACGGGAAAACTGTAGGCCACGTGCAATTCGACCAACCCTGTCCGCTCCGCTCCCAGATCGGCCTGCAACAGGTCCGGGGTCGCTCCGGCCAGCAGGGGAAGCGGTTTTCCCTGCCACGTCACTTCCACACCCTGCGTGACCGCGGAATCCGGAATGTAGGCTTTTAATTCGGGTGGCAGGGCCAGTTCCAACATGCGGATCCGCCCGTATTTCACTTCCAGCTGAATGGTCTGATCAATCCGCAATTTGCCGGCGGTCACGTCCTTAATGGCAACCTGTGTCTGGGCCCGTATTTCACGTTCGTGTGTCTGGATCCGAGCAATGATTGGATCGGAGGGTTTTTCGAAGCGGTATTTTTGAATGACGGGTTCGCTGGGTGCGAACCCCATGGTTACAGATGAAGCATTGCCGTCGACGGGATCCGTAAAGGGGGAAATCAGCATGGAGTCTTCGGTGAACAGTTCGACGGACAACTGGTCCGCCGATTCCAGTTTGAGCTGGGTGGGTTCGATTTCCGAAGCCTGAGGGACCGGCAAGGTGAGATCGACCTGGGAAATCGCGGCGGTCATCACCGGCCGCCGGAAGACGACCGTGAACGTGGCTTCCCCCTCTCGGCGTCCCAGGGGATTGGGCCACCACAGGCGAATCACTCCCGGTTGCGATGTGACATCATATGCCACCGGTCCGGTACGATTGGCATCGGTATCAACTGAAACGACTCGCCAGCCTTCCTGCGTCCAGTTCGGCCAGTCGAATTTGAATTCCGAAATGGCTCCCCGCTCAAATCGCACCCGGCAATTGAGAGTCAGTTCGACCGCGTCTTTCAGAAAATTCAACCGGTCCACCGGCTCCGCGGTGAAATATGGGACGGATGGCTGCACTTCGAAGACCAGCCGATAAGGTTGCCGCAGATACTCAAAGGCAGCCAACGGAACGCCGGTTCCCAGCGCCCGTACCTGATTCACGCCAATCGAATGGACAAGCTGGGATTCCGTGGGATGGGGAACCAGCAACAGGTTTTCGAATTCATCAATCCGGATGACCCCTTCTTCACGAATGGCCCCATTCACATGAAAGCCCTCGATCTCCAGGATGCCGCCATTCGAGGAAAGTTCCCGCTCGAAGCCCCAGTTCAGCGACAATCGCCCTCCGTTGTCATTGGCAAACTGCACCCGAGCCCGAGGAGGAGCATCCGGAAGGATTTCATGGGAGCGATAATGCTGCCCGGACAACTGCACCAGCCGGAAACCGGGCGGCAGGGAAATCACCAGGGAATCGGTCGTGGTCTGTTGCAGTTCAATATTCTGTTCAACGACCAGCGAAAGATGTTCCGTACTGGGCTTCAAATGCAGCCACGACTGCACCAGCGAGACCGTTTCTCCTCCAGCCACCGGCGTCTGCCAGGAGAAGACGAGAAGATTGCCAATGACGCTGGCATCGACGCTTGTTTCCTGGGGTGTCCGTTTCAAATCGAGCACGGTGAGGTTTTTTCCGGAACGGACAATAGCTGTTCCATCCGGAATGCGGGCATGAAGCTGGGCTTCAAACTGTGACGGCAGACTGGGAAGCGAAAGTTGAAACTGCCCCCCGGCGACGGTTCGCTTCAAGGGGATCCAGGCATGTAATTTCAACTGATGTTTCCCCAGCCCTTTGAACAACCAGGCCAGCCCTTCATCGGTTCCCCGGGAAGAGACGTCCGCTGCTTCTTCGCCGGGACCCTCATATTCGCGCCGAAAAACATGCAGCCCGGACATCCGCAACGGGACCCGGTGCCACGATTCTCCACGATTGATCATCACTTCCACGGTGACGGTCAGATTGACCCGTTCCGCAACAACATCCGCATCCAATTGAACCTGCGTCAGATGAAAATCCGGGATCTCCGCGACAATAGCGGCCTCCATGGCTGCCGGATCATTGGACGGGGAGGTTGCCGGGACCGGTGCCGCAGGTGAAACGGAACTTTCCGTTGCAGTTGGACCCCCGGCGCCTTCCGCGGCATTTCCAGGCTTGCCGCTGGAAGCATTGCTATTTGGAGCGATTGGGTTTTGTGCAATGCGAACCGGCTTCGCCTGCACAGCGGAAGCGAAAGAAATGCTGACAACAGCGCTCAACAGAACGAGCAGCCAACGAAACGAGAATGAAACCAGCCGGAATTTCCTGTGTTGGATATGCCATTCAGCAGAGATCTCCGGCGCGCTCGCGAAGCGCTCCTGAATCCCTCTCGAAAAGGAAGGACTCTCAGATGGCGAAGGGATCGGAATTGGCGATTCGTGAACCGGCATGAATCCGTTAATTTCAGCGAGACCGTGCCTGCAAGGGATGGGACGATTCAAACGCATGAATAATGCTCGGCGCGTCCCCACCCTGCGGGCAGCATCACTTGATCTATCGAAATGCGCCAGGCCGGAGCAATTTGCTCTCGCCCGGTCATGTTCCCGACGGGCGCAAAGCGACCGCCGGACATTCCAGGCAATCATATGTCCTTCCCGGGCGGGAGACTATTCGTCTCATCGAATTCGGGATGAGATTTTTGATCTTTGCAAAGGGAACAGGCTTCTCGAAATTTCGTCATCTTTCCGAGATTCGACATGATTGCTGGAAACGGTGTTATCGGAACTGATCAAATTATCAGGGGAAGACCATCTTCGAAAACCATCTTCCCCGCCTGGTTGCGAGCGGATTTGCCAATGATCGTTCACGCAAATTCCAGTAAAACCCAAGGAATTCAAGGCCAAACGTGATAGAACAAAGACCGAACTGGCCTCCGCCCGTTCCACTTTCGATTCCCGCCGGGCAAATTCAGCGAATGCCGAAGTTCCGGAGGTGCGGTCGAGTCTCGATGCCAGGCAGGTATTGAATGTTCCGCTCATGGAGGAAGCTGTTCAGAAAGCGGACAACTGGAGAGATTTTCTCGCGATTGCATTCCATGAGCCATTTTCCGAAAGTGAGCCGCAACAGGAAAAGCATGGCAGAGTTGCAAGCCTCCCGTGCCATTCCTCAATCCGTTCAAGTGTTTACAAGGGCTTCAGTGCCGACCTGCCATAGGCAATGAACGCGCAAAAAGCGGCGACGACAAGCCAGTAGATCATCGGGCCGGAACTTTTGTCGCCGGAAGCAACATGCACTCCGCAATACAGCAGCATTTCCGCAGCGATGCAACTCGCTGCGAGCGGAATCAGGAACGCCAGGGACTTGTGAAATGCCGGAACGATCAGCCCGAGGCTGCAAAGTAATTCGAGAACGCTCATCCCGAGCCAGATTCCATGGGGGATCGCACTCAGAGAAGGAACCGTTTGCTCGGAATTGGAAAACTTCCAGACCGCGCCAATGGCGGTATGCAGTGCCAGGAGGATCTGAAAAACCCACAAAAGAATGTTCATGATCTTCTGCCAACTTCTTGTCGATGACCGCGATTGTCAGTTTGCTCGTGCCAGAACCTGCTCCAGCCTGGCGAAGAATTGTTGCCAACCCGCCTTCGCGCCGCCAGAGGCCTGCTTTTGATTGGGCCGGAAACCCGACTGCTCCATGCGCAAATGAGTTCCCGTATTCATGGGGGTGAGTGTGAAGGTCACGACGCTGTTCAGACTGAAGGCGGGATCGTCGTGGGTAAAATTCCATGTGTAGGACAGCATCCTGTTCGGCTCGACAATGAGCACTTCGCAGTCCAGAACACCACCCCAGTCGCCGCGAAGATGGAAATGGTGCCCCACGACCGGGTGGAAGTCGTTCTTCATGAGCCATGCCTCGATCAGGTCTGGCTGGGTGAGCGCACGCCAGATCTTCTCCACAGGATGGGGAAACTCGCGTTCCATGACGACGGAGTGGATTTCAGCCGGTGTTTCAGTCATTGGTCCATTCCTTCAAGCAGATCTTCCAGGTCGTCAAATCGCCTTTTCCAGAATCCGGCCATCTGGCCGGTCCAGTCGATCAGCGGGGCGAGCGCGTGTCGCTGGGCGCTGTAGTGCGTCTGCCGTCCTTCAGGCCGGTCACGCACGAGTCCAGCCTGCTTCAAAACTCCAAGATGCTTCGACACTGCGGGCTGAGAGACTCCGGCATGAGCCGTCAGGGCTGCCACGGTCTGCTCTCCTTCGCGACACAATCGCTCGAAAAGGGATCGCCGGGTTGGATCGGCAAGCGTTCTGAAAAGCACATCATGAGCTTCTGAAACGGACAATTCATAACCCTCCAGTTATCAATGAATGATAACCATGGAGATATGAATTCGTCAAGCGAAAAGCCGTGAGTGATTCAGCATCCTTCCCTGTTGACGCACACCGGAAACTTCGTTGAGCCGGAATTCGTGCCTGTCCAGGATCTGAAATGTCAGGTCGAACTCGTCACGAATCCGTTCCTCCGTTACGGCGGGCGGTTCCGGTTGTATGCCGGACTTTGCGACGCGAAAAAGGCTTCTCTGTCTGAGTTGAGAAGATTGCCCGGCGCACCCGGCTGGTGAATATTTGACGCCCGGTCATTGCTGTCCCCAATCTCTTCGGATGACTGAAGTTGCAATGAGCCTGGCAGGCGGCTTCGGTGCCGGCAATTCCTTCCTTTCTGCAAAATCTGTCGAGTCCCCCATGCCCTATGCCCGTCCCCAGTTAAGAACTCTTCGTGATGTGAATGCGGCGGGGGTTGCTGCGGGGAGGGTGCTGGTTTGTAATGATGCTGGGGATGGGTTTGAATTTGTTGATCCCCAGTCCGGGCCGCAGGGGGAAAAAGGGGACAAGGGTGATACGGGAGACGCTGGTCCGAAAGGGGATAAGGGCGATACCGGTCCAAACATGGTGGGCAGCACGACAGCCACTGATCTGGCTGGGTTGCTCAAAGGGAATGGCTCAAGCATCTCCGTGGCAGAGCCAGGAACGGATTACGCGGCGGCTGCGCACACTCATGTCATCGCGGATGTTTCTGGATTGCAGGCAGCGATTGACGCCAAGGCGGACCTGGTGGGTGGCGTGGTGCCGACGTCGCAGATTCCAGCGATTGCGATCAGCGAGTTTCTTGGGCGAGCGGATAACGAATCCGAAATGACTGCTCTCGACGGGCAGCGTGGGGATTACTGTTACCGCACCGATTTGCAGTCCGCCTGCTGGCTCACGACGGATGATCCAACCGATGCTGATCACTGGCTGCAAGTTGCCTTGCCGACCGTTTCGGTGCAGAGCGTCAACGGCCAGACGGGAACAGTTGTTTTAAATTCGACCGACGTCGGGGCGGCATCGTCATCAGATCTGGCATCCCACGTGAGCGACACCAGTAATCCGCATGAGGTCACGAAAGGCCAGGTTGGGTTAAGCAATGTGTAACCGTTCACACCCCGTTGAGTATTGAGGGGGCGGGTTTTCTGGCGAAGTGGGCGGTGAGGACCTCTGTGATGTAGCTCAGCACGTTCTGGCCCTGCTGGCGGCAGGTTTCGATCACGC
>Ga0182738_1000222_pt1 | contig 87210 bp, 86 predicted proteins | sample eDN5th30CBELigMG_FD_128876 | JGI IMG/M metagenome (GOLD analysis project Ga0182738, IMG submission 128876) | Enriched Miracle-Growth compost microbial communities from Emeryville, California, USA - eDNA 5th pass 30_C BE-Lig MG (version 2)... ... | reverse complement strand
TATGAATTATTACAACACGAAACGCATGAGGGCAAAATTAAAAATGAGTCCGGTGCAGTACCGAACTCATTTTACCCAAGCTGCCTAATGAAATAACGTGTCTAACTTTTAGGGGTCACTTCAATCCAAAGAGGTATTTCTTCGCAACTTTTTTATAAACATCGTGGTTTTTTTTAAAATATCGCGTCTTTTTTATAAGCATCGTAACTTTATTTTAAACCTAGACCTCATTTATTTATCATTTTTTTACAGACCGCATTTTAATTGTGTATTGCAATTTGTGCAAGTGTTGCATCCGCCTATTTCTTCGACAATTCCTTTACGGCAGACTGGGCAAGTATCGCCAATTTCCGAACCAATTGTTACGTTTGTAGAACCTAATTCATTAATCGTATTCACTAATAGGACATGCGGTTTCCCCTCTTTTTTATCCCTTTTTTCATCAGCAAATGTATTTTCTTCTGCTTTTAATGTTAATACTTGGCTATCTCGAGAACCGTCTACATAAACTGTTCCGCCTTTTGCCCCACCTTTGTATAACCTTTCATATACATTTTGCACCTGCTCTACGCTATATCCTTTAGGTGCATTAACGGTTTTGCTGATAGAACTGTCAATCCACCTTTGAATAATGCACTGAACATCTGCATGTGCTTCTGGCGATAAATCCATTGCAGCTACAAACCAGCTTGGCAAATTATTGGGATCTGCTCCTGGATTATTATCTAAATATTCTTGTACAATATCTGCTTTTACTTCAATAAATTTGCCAAGTCTTCCACTACGGAAATATGAGAAAGAGAAATATGGTTCAAGACCTGTTGAAACGCCAACCATTGTTCCTGTACTTCCAGTTGGAGCAACCGTCAATAAATGAGAATTGCGAATACCATACTTTAGAATATCGTTGCGGATTTCTTCTGGCATTTTTTTCATAAATCCTGTTTCAATAAATGCTTGTCTTCGGTTCATTTCTTCCTTTTCTGTTTCTGCTGCAAGGAATGGGAAGCTTCCTTTTTCTTTTGCCAATTCTACAGAAGCTTTGTATGCTGTTGTTGCAATTGTTTCAAATACTCGATCTACTAATACATTGCCTTCTTTTGAACCGTATTCTGTTTCACAGTAAATCAGCAAATCATGGAGTCCCATAACCCCTAAGCCAACACGACGCTCTCCAAGCGCTTGTTTTTTATTTTCTGCAAGGAAGTATGGTGTTGCATCAATAACATTATCTTGCAGTCTTACGCCCACTTCTACTGTTTTCTTTAGCTTGTCAAAATCAACTGTTTTTGTTTCTTTATTTGCCATTTCCGCTAAGTTAACTGCCGCAAGATTACATACACTAAATGGCGCAAGCGGGTCGGGTAGAAGACGGACGAGTTGGTATTGCTACCACTTTTTCCGACCTCCCCCTACGAACCGTACGTGCAAGTTTCCCCGCATACGGCTCTCTCAGTTAAATTTCATCGAGTTCTGACAAACTCTTATAATTTGTTGCTGTGTAGCTTGTCGTGACACCCTTCACAGAGAACGAGTGTTTTGCGATTTCTTGCTACCATTATCTCCACCCAGTATGGAGACTTTTTGTTTTTGTATTTCTTTTTGAGGTCTTTTAATTTTCTTATATGATGGACTTCATAGTCTTTATTCTTATCATCAGTTCCGCATACTTCGCATTTTTCAGCTAGGAGTCTTTTGACAATACCATTCCTTCCGCTGTATTTGCTCGTATTTGGCAAATAGTCGTCCTGATGATTTGAATTTTCAACATAATCATTCTTAGAGAAGCCATCGTTATAATACTTGTAAATCAAGTCTTTTTTCGGTGGTTCCCTTTTAACAATGACTCCAATCGTTCCATCAACCTCATATTTTTGTCTGACTTGTGCGACTGACATTCGCATCTTCACTGCTATCGTTTTGGCTAGGCTAGTTCTGTGATAATGTTTGAACTTGTTCATTTGGTTTGCTACGTTATCAGCCATTTTATAATAGTTGTACAACCCTCTTACTTCGGCTGCGTATATGGAGATAATTTCTGCAATGTCCAAATTCGTCAATTCTTTGCGGTGAACTGCTTTGCCGTTTTTCGTAAATTTCTCTAACTTTTTAGGGATTGCCTCTTTTGGTACCATTAGCCTTGGTATACCATTGACCGCTCTCGAGATGCGTCCATTTTTTCTTTTCACTAGATAAGTGTTGGAATCCTGAATATACATTTCATATCCTAGGAACTTTACCGAGTCTTTGAAATTTGTAATAAGTGTCTTTTCTGGGCTAAGCGTAAGTTTTAGTTTGTCCTGTAAGAATTCAGCAACTTCATTTTTAATCTGTTCTGTTAATTCTTTACTTCCGATAACTCCGATTACGAAATCATCTGCGTACCGGACATATTTCACTCTAATGAATTCTTGATCCATTTCGTCTGAGACTTTTAGGTTTCTTCTTTCAAGATTTAGCGCCTTATACTGTTGAATCATTTGTTCACGATTCTCATCTAAAATATCTAAGGCATTGATTTCTTTCTTAAGTTCCACCATTTGTCTATTGACCTTATTGTATGCGGAATTCATCTTACGCTTCTTCTTGTTTGTTTCATATTTAGGAATCAACACTTGTTCTACAAATTCATCTAGTTTATTGAGGTATATATTAGCCAATATAGGGCTTATAATTCCTCCTTGCGGCGTTCCAGAGTAAGTTTTGTGAAATACCCAGTCTTCCATGAATCCTGCCTTCAGCATTCTTTGAATTAGTTCTAGAAAGCGTCCATCATGAATCTGTTCATTTAGGATTGTAAGCAATGTGTCATGGGCGATATTATCAAAAAAACCTTTAATATCTCCCTCTATTACCCATTTAATTCCTGTCCACTCTCTTTTAATCTGTTTTAACGCTGTATGGCAACTTCTTTTTGGTCTGAAACCATGAGAACTTTTACTAAATCTAGGTTCGTAAATGGCTTCAAGGATACTTCGGCTAATTTCTTGGACAACCTTATCATAAAAGCTAGGGATTCCTAATGGTCTTTTAGAGCCGTCTTTCTTAGGAATGTTTACTCTTCTCACTGGCTTGAAATGGTATTGTTCATTTTTCATCAGTTCGATTACTTCATTCACTTTTTTCATTCCGAAACCATCAATCGTTTCATTGTCAGTCCCTCTTGTCATATTACCTTCTTTGGCATAAATCTTTCCGTATGCTCCAAGGTAAAAGTCTGGGTTAAATAAATTTCGATATAGTCTATCGAATTTGTATTGTTTGTCAGATATTGATTTCTTCTCGATGATACCTAAAATTGTTTCAGCGTTTTGCATTTCGCATACCTCCTCATATTTAGATATCTACTTTAACCTGCTGTCCTTCGCCAGCACCCTTAATGACTGATTAGGTCGGGTGTCACATATGCTTCCATATGTGTGTGGGCGGCTTTCCCGCTTCCGGTTTACGGCTATACCTGTTGTTTCAGGTTCCTCGGACTACTATGACAGCTCCGTTTTCCGCTAATAGATATTCAGGAATCATAGAGGACTGCTTTTAGGGCGAGTCATATATTCCATAGTCTTTCGACGTTCCTAGCGAAAAATCAAAGGTTCACTATAATAATCACTGGTTCTACTTAGGCTTCCCGTTCGATTCTTATCACACTTATTGTGCTTCGGTGCTTAGGAGGATATTTATTTTGACGAACAACCAATCAAAATAACTCAAGCACAATCTCATTTTAACTGCGAAGTTTGAGACTCTCTGCGGTTCGAGCGAAGAATCTAGGATTAAGGCAGTTTAGCTTTAGCCATATAGAACTTAGACTCGCAGAACGAAGGTTTCTCGCAGTTTACTGTCCTTCTTCCGCTTTTCCGACATGCTATTGTCCCCGGTGGTATTTCTCCATCCAAGTAAGTCGGCTGTCTAAAGGGATATTATCCTAATCCCTTATCTCTTCAGACGATGATTATTATGCTACCTTTCGCACCTGCTCACCGCAAGGGTTTGTCGCAACGACTTTTTGTCCATAGCTAGTTGCATTCGTCATTTCATTAGAATTATCAATAAAAAATATTCCTGGTTCTGCAGAATATGTTGCACAGATGTTAATTAAGTTCCATAATTCTTTCGCTTTTATTTTGCGATAAACACGGACTTTATGTCCTTCTGCTTCCCATTCTCTTACATCGCCAACTTTATGCCATTCTTCGTTATAATGCTGCATTTGCTTCTTATCGTAGCTTTCCACATCAGGGAATCTTAGTGCATATTCATCATCTTTCTCGACTGCTTCCATAAATTCATTCGTTAAGCAGACAGAAATATTTGCCCCTGTTAAAAATTCAGATTGGTGAACAGAATAGGTTCCGCCATTTGACAGTTTTTCTTCTGCCTCCCGGAAAATACCCTCGTTAAAACCACCTTGGCCTGGGATATTTTTATAATTTAGAATCCCTTGATACATAGATCGTTCTAATTCTGTTAATGGCGTAAACTTCAATTTATCTTGCGCATGTTTTTTTATTGTTTCATCCTGTGTATTTTCAATCAAAAAACGTAAAATACGCGGATTCTGCATCTTTGAAATAATGAATTCAATAATATCTGGGTGCCAATCTGCTAGCATAATCATTTGAGCGCCACGCTTTTTGTTACTCACTTCAGCTGAAGCGGGGATGGTCATTTCTGCCACCCTCTCATACTTTCATATGAGAGCAGACTATATCATCAAAGAGAAAATTCATCAATTCCTCTTTGTCTCGTGCCTCATTACAACGTCTCCGATTGTAATGATTTACTCCTTCCTTCGCTTCCAATTTTAACCGCATCTTGCACTATGTTAGCTTATTAAAAGGCAACTTTAGGAAGTTTCAATAGTCGTTGAACCTTTATCTTTGTTTCCAAAGACACTTGGCTGCTGATTGCCCAATCTTTATCATTTTTAAACCATCACGCTCACCGTTACCAGTCACGTTGTGGTTGATAAAGCTCTAAGGGTGTTCCAGCAATTCACGAGATTTTAATCCCGCCGTTATAGGTTAACGGGATCCACCTTGTTCAACTAAATGTGTTAACTTCGCAATATCATCTAGCCAAGAAACAGAACCAGATGATTTACCATTAACACCTTTTGCAAGGGTATTGCGAGGTCGTAATGTAGATCCATTTGTTCCAACTCCTCCACCACGGCTCATAATCTCCATTACCTGTTTGCGATGCTCGGAAATGCCTTCCCTTGAGTCTTGTACAAATGGCATTACATAACAGTTAAAATACGTAACATCTGTACCTGCACCTGCACCGTACAACACTCGGCCCGCTGGAATAAAGTTTAAGTTTACTAGTTCTTGATAAAACTTTTGGAACCATTCTTTTCTTTTTTCTTCTGTTTTTTCAACAGATGCTAAACCTGTTGCATTTCTTTTAGCAATTTGTTCATAGAAGATTTCTAATGGCTTTTCGATTACGTCTAATGAACGAAGAATGACACCTGTTTCTCCTTCTTCGCCTTCTAATGCACCTCGGAACTCTTCTTCTACTATCACATTTGCCATCTTTGTTTCATAATTAATGTCTTGGATGAATCCCAAGCCTCTTGCTGGAAATTTAGGATCTTCTTTAATCGTTAATACGACAAAATCTCCTGCTTGAAGCGTCACCTTTTCTGTATCCTTAAATGTATAACGATCCAGCATAACAAGACGGGAAACGCCCTTGTATGTAGTTTTCATATCTGGGGTTATAGGATGAACTTCTGGAAATAACTTTATATCTTCATTTAATTTTTCAATATTAATGTTCATATCTTTTTTAATCATAATTGACATGCACACAACCCCTTTGTAGTTTTCTATATATTAATAAAACTTTTTATAAGTATACCTAAACAAATAGAGAGACTGCCGACAAAAAGGAATCGAACAGTCTAAGAAGTTTAGCATAAGACCAATAGAATCTGCCAGCGATGAAAGGCTCTCTCTATCAATCTCTTTTTTATATTAATGATCCATCTCTAAACCAACACATAAAATCAATATATAGTATCAAAAATATTTTTATCAACAATATATAGTATTATCTCCTGTAAATCTTTATTTTGTCAAACGAGAAAAAAAGGAGATTTTCAAGAAAAGGAGAGAGAAAGGCAGGTAGAAAGATAAAAAGAAGAAAAATTCGTCCTTTTCCATGCTTGCATATTAAACAGTATGCTAAACTAGTGATATAAAAGCGTTTTTTCCATATCAGCGGAGAAAAAATATTTTTCGAAAATAGCACAGCCCTTTATGTCCTCTGCTATTTTCCCATCCAACAAGAAAAAGCACTTTTCAAAAGTACCTAAACTCGTGAAAAGCGCTTAAATGCTATCCCCATTTTCTTTTCTGCAATACTCGGCGTTTCTTCCGCCTATATTGGCACTTCTGAAATTTCCCGAACCACTAAACGTAAAAAAAACAACTTTATAGAATGCCGATTGCTATTTTTTTGCGACTATCTGCGAAAATTCCATTCATCATTTTCATATCTTTCTTTTGCTAGCTTATTGACATATTCCACTTGTTCTTCTGATAATTCATATGGCTCTAAATCAATATCCAGTCCCTCTTCAAAGCCCTTTTTAAAAGCAACCTTTGCCATATCTAGTGTAATTTCCTTTGTTGTTAAGCTATTTATCGCTACCGCTTTTTCTTTAAATGCTTTTTGCATTCTTTCTTTTACACGTTCATTGGGATATTTAAACAGCTGAAATAATTTATCTTCATCTAAATCTAGAAGAATTGAACCATGCTGCAAAATAACTCCCTTTTGCCTTGTTTGCGCACTTCCCGCTACTTTTCTTCCTTCTACCACTAGTTCATACCAGCTCGGGGCATCAAAACAAACAGCAGAACGAGGATTTTTCAGGCTATTTTTTTGTTCTTCCGTTTTCGGAACAGAAAAATAAGCATCTAATCCTAATAGGTGAAAACCTCTTAAAATCCCTTCTGAAATCACTCGATATGCTTCTGTAACAGTTTTCGGCATATCTGGGTGATCTTCTGAAACAATGACACTATATGTTAACTCATGCTCATGAAGAACTCCTCTTCCGCCTGTCGGTCTTCTAACAAAGCCTAAATTAAGCTCTTTTACAGCATCCATATTTATTTCTTTTTCCACCTTTTGAAAATAGCCGATAGAAAGTGTTGCTGGATCCCAGCCATAAAATCGTATAACAGGTGGAAAATCCCCAGTAGAGTGCCATTCTAATAATGCTTCATCCAACGCCATATTAAAAGAAGGCGAGCTGTTGCCACTATCAATAAATCTCCAAGTTTCTTTTGCCATTTAAACCCCTTCTTTTCCTTAATCTTATACATTTAAAATCAAAGTATAATTCTACCAAAAAGTGAGTAAGATGAAAAGCAAACAGATTTCCGTCTCTTTAAATTTCTGCGCGTTTCTTTTCTACCATCAGTTACTCTTTTTATAAATCAGCGAAAAGTTTCTTCATCCAAAAAGTATTCTCTTTACTAGTATCACGTTTCACTTATATAATAGAAGAAGTGTATGTAATGGAAAGGAGAATGAGCATTGGAAGCGATTTATACTCTTCTAATAGCAATTGCAGCATTTATCATTTATTCTGTGGTAATGTGGCTGTATCAACGTAGAATAGTAAAAACAGTAACAGAGGAAGAATTTCGTCAAGGGTATAGAAAGGCACAGCTCATAGATGTAAGAGAGCCGAATGAATTTGAAGCAGGGCATGTTTTAGGGGCTCGAAATATTCCTTTATCTCAATTAAAAATGCGCCAAAAGGAAATTCGTCCAGACAAGCCAGTCTATCTCTATTGCCAAAATGGCATGCGAAGCGGAAGAGCAGCGCAAATGCTCCATCGCAAAGGTTATAAAGAGCTGACACAGCTGCAAGGCGGATTTAAAAAATGGTCTGGAAAAGTGAAAGTTAAAAATTAACTTCTACTTTACTTATTTATAAAAAGGCAATGGAAACTTTAATGAATAAGGCTTCCACTGCCTTTTCTCATTTTTAAAGATGTTTATCGCACAGCAACGGGGCTTTTGAACCCCGTCTTGCCATAACAAAAACTCGCTGAGCAAAAGCCTGATTGTTAGTTTTATTTCTTTACATAGCGCAGCACTGGTTTGCGTGCAGCAAGCGTCTCATCTAATCGGCCAATTACCGTTGTATGAGGTGCTTCTTGCACTAATTCTGGTGTTTCTTCTGCTTCTTTTGCAATTTGAATCATCGCATCAATAAATTGATCTAGTGTTTCTTTTGATTCCGTTTCTGTCGGTTCAATCATGATGCATTCTTCCACATTAAGGGGGAAGTAAATGGTTGGTGGGTGATAGCCAAAATCAAGAAGTCTTTTCGCTATATCCAATGTACGGACACCCAGCTTTTTCTGACGTTTTCCGCTTAATACAAATTCATGCTTGCAATGACGATCAAATGGCAGATCATAAAATTCTGCTAATCTTCTCATCATATAGTTAGCATTTAATACTGCATTTTCTGTTACTGCTTGTAAACCATCTGGACCCATTGAGCGGATATACGTATATGCGCGTACATTAATGCCAAAATTCCCATAAAACGGCTTCACTCGACCGATGGATTGTGGACGATTATAGTCAAAACTATATTCCTCGCCAATTTTCACGATAACAGGCTTCGGTAAAAATGGAATTAAATCTGCTTTTACTCCTACTGGACCTGATCCTGGTCCGCCTCCTCCATGAGGACCTGTAAAAGTTTTATGCAAGTTTAAATGAACAACATCAAATCCCATATCCCCTGGTCTAGCTTTTGATAATACAGCATTTAAATTGGCGCCATCATAATATAATTTTCCGCCGGCATTATGCACAATTTCAGCCATTTCTAAAATATTTTCTTCAAATAAACCTAAAGTATTAGGGTTTGTCAACATAAGTGCAGCCGTATCTTCTCCAACCACTCTTCTTAAATCTTCTAAATCTACTAAACCATGTTCATTTGATTTTACTGTTACTGTTTCTAAGCCTGCAACCGTTGCAGATGCTGGATTCGTACCATGAGCTGAATCAGGAACAATCACCTTCGTACGATGAGTATCGCCATTTGCTTCATGGTATGCACGAATCATCATCAATCCTGTCCATTCCCCATGAGCTCCCGCTGCTGGCTGTAATGTCACTTCATCCATTCCAGTAATTTCTGTTAAATGCTCCTGCAAATCATACATCAGTTCTAAAGCTCCTTGAACAGAACTCTCTTCTTGCAATGGATGAATGTTAGCAAAACCAGTGAATCTTGCGACATGCTCATTAATTTTTGGGTTATATTTCATTGTACAAGAACCTAATGGATAAAATCCGGAATCCAAACCATGATTTCTTTTGGATAAAGCGGTATAATGACGCATAATATCCAGCTCAGACACCTCTGGCAGTTCTGGATTTTCTTCCCTTACATAATCAGCTGGCAAAAGATCCTCTAACGCAAGTTCCGGCACATCCATTTTGGGGAGGCTGTAGCCAATACGCCCAGGTGTACTGCTTTCAAATATAAGTGCTACTTCTTGATTATGCATGGTAATCCTCCAATTCTTTTACAAATTCATCAATTTCTTCTTTTGTTCTTAATTCTGTTACAGCTACAAGCATATGATTATCTAGATCATCATAATCTCTTCCCAGGTCATAGCCGCCTATAATACCTTTTTGCAGCAATTGTCGGTTAATGCTAGAAACGGGCGCTTTGCAGTTAACAACAAACTCATTAAAAGAGTGACCGTCAAAAGTAATCTCAAAGCCAGCTTCTTTAAATTTAGCTTTTGCATATGCTGCCTTTTGCAAATTGCTGATTGCCATTTCTCTTACCCCATGTTTCCCAAGCGCTGTCATCGCAACAGAAGCAGCTAGTGCATTTAGCGCCTGATTAGAGCAAATATTAGAAGTGGCTTTATCTCTGCGGATATGCTGCTCTCTTGCCTGCAAAGTCAAAACAAATCCTCTTTTTCCTTCATCATCTACTGTTTGCCCAACTAAACGCCCTGGCACTTTGCGCATCAGCTTAGATGTTACAGCAAAATAACCGCAATGTGGTCCGCCAAATCCCTGTGGAATGCCAAAGTTTTGCGCATCCCCTACAACAATATCTGCATGAAATTTTCCTGGAGGCGTTAAAATGCCTAATGCTAATGGATTGCTGGAAACAACAAACATTCCTTTATCTGCATGAATAATTTCTTCTAACTCTTTTAATGGTTCAATTCCGCCAAAAAAGTTAGGGTATTGAATCATCACAGCAGCAACTTCTTGATCCATCATCTCTTTTAAAGCATTGATATCTGTTACACCATTATGATGAGGAATTTCCAGCACCTCAATATATTGGCCTTTCGCATAGGTTTTGACTACTTCTTTTGCTTCTGGATGCACCGCACTCGAGATAAGGAGTTTTTTTCTTTTGGTTGCACCTGCACTTAACATTCCTGCTTCTGCTAACGCTGTTGGACCATCATACATAGAGGAGTTTGCCACATCCATGCCAGTAAGCTCGCAAATCATTGTTTGAAATTCAAAAATCGCCTGCAATTCTCCTTGAGAAATTTCTGGCTGATATGGAGTATAGGCTGTATAGAATTCAGAACGGGAAATAACATGATCTACAATTACAGGAGAATAATGATCATATACACCTGCTCCCAAAAAGGAAACATATGACTTTGCATCCGCATTTTTTTGTGCTAATTTGCTTAATTCTTTTAATAATGCAGACTCATCTTTAGCTGGTTTAATATTGTATTCTCCTTGGAAGCGGACACTTTCTGGAATATCTGTAAAAAGCTCTTCAACAGAATTTACTCCAATTTTCTCTAGCATTGCTTGTTTGTCTTCCGTTGTCATTGGTAAGTAGCGATGTTTCATCCTCTTAAACTCCTCCTAATATTTAATTTGCTCTTTTATAAAATGGGGTGGCAACTATCTTGGCTTTTACGTATTTCCCTCTAATTTCAATCTCTATTTCCTGACCCAGCTTTGCATATTCTGTATTTAATAGAACTAACCCAATATTTTTCTTTAGTGTTGGGGATTGTGTTCCTGTTGTTACTTCTCCAATCAGTTCTCCATTCGCATATACTTTATAGCCATGTCTTGGGATTCCCCTATCTATCATTTCTACCCCAACAAGCTTTCTAGCAATGCCTTGCTCTTTTTGCGCCAATAAGGCTGTTTTCCCAATAAAATCTGCTTCTTTATTTAATTTAACAGCAAAGCCGATTCCTGCTTCCAATGGAGAAATCTCGGGTGATAATTCTTGACCATAAAGTGCAAGTGTTGCTTCAAAGCGAAGAGTGTCTCTTGCCCCTAATCCACAAGGAATGACGCCATCTTCTTTACCCGCTGCAAGAATTTCCTGCCATAGATCCCCTGCATCCTTGCTGTCGCAATAAATTTCAAAGCCATCTTCTCCTGTGTATCCAGTACGAGAAAGCAGCACTTCCTTACCTGCAAGAGTTTGATTTCTTTGAAATTGAAAATAGTCAATTGTACTTAAATCAATAGTAGGATTCATTTTTTGAATGACTTTTCCAGCTAATGGTCCTTGAAGGGCCAACTGCGCATAATCCTCTGACAAATTAACCACTTCAACTTCTTCTTCTATATGTTCTTTCAGCCAACTAAAATCTTTATCAATATTAGAGGCATTCACCACCAGCAAATAATGGTCATCTGCCAGTTTATATGTAAGCAGGTCATCGACAGTTCCACCATTTTCATAGCACATAGCAGCATATTGTGCCCCGCCATTTTTAATTTTGGCAATATCGTTTGTCAGCATTTTTTGCAAAAAGGCTACACTATCTTTTCCTTTGACTACTATTTCTCCCATATGAGAAACATCAAATAAACCTGCTTTTGTTCTTACAGCCTCGTGTTCCTCTTTAATGCTGGAAAATTGTACAGGCAAATTCCATCCGCCAAAGTCGATGGTTTTTCCTCCATATTGTTTATAAAGAGGAAATAAGGGTGTTTGCTTTAACTCTGTCATATAAAATCGCTCCTTTTCATTCCATTTTCTTTTAAATGTTTTCGGAAGGAATTGTTTTTTCTAAAAAAGCCCGCAAAAAAGGACAGAACCCTCCCTTATAAAAAGTTGGGTCTCTGTCCTTGCACCTGAAAGTTTACCGAACAATTCCGGCTGTCCCCTTTGGTGGCTGTTTTAAAAAATACAGCACTCTCCAGAGCTGCGTCAAAATAGAGTTCTTTTGCCTGAGAGATTCACAAAATCAATTGTTTGCTCCTTCGGCGCCACATACGTAGTCTCTCCCCTATTTCTCATCCGCATTTATAAAATTATTTTTAATGGGTCATACTATTACTATCTATTTTTCTAGACACATGCTTAAAGTCCTTAATAAAATAGCAATTAAATGGTTATGTTCGCACCTTAAACACGATCATTCACTGCTTACCATCACAAAAATGTTCATATTTCAGCAAACAAATAAATATTATGTGACAATTTCCAAAACTTTTATCACCTTAATCCTAACATCATGCTAAAAAACAGGCAACTACTTTTTTTCGTTTTGTAAGATAATTCAAAATAGATGCTCTATACAATGTATTCCATCTATTTTTATATAGTGCATATATACAAGCAAATAAATTTCTTTTCGATGATAACAGCAAGTGCATATCTAACAGAAAGGAAGAATAAGATGACGATTTCTATTAACTTTGATGATTCATGGAACCATGAAATGATGAAAAGGATGGAAGATGATGGCCCATGGGCAAATTGGGAATTATATAAACTTGCTTTAGAAGTAGAACAGCATACCATTATTCCCGAGTTTGAAGGGCTGCAAGCGCCAAAACACTTATCTGATTTAACCCCGCTTCCCCATCAGTTAGAAGTTGCAAAAAAAGTAATTGAAGATATGAATGGCAAAGCAATCTTGGCAGATGAAGTTGGCCTTGGGAAAACAATTGAAGCAGGATTGATTTTAAAAGAATATATGATTCGTGGACTTGTCAAAAAAGTGCTTATATTGGTGCCTGCTTCCCTTGTTACCCAATGGGCAATGGAGTTAAATACAAAATTTTTTATTCCCGCTGCCATTCAACGAAAAAGCTATGTATGGGAGCAAGCAGATATCGTTGTATCCTCCATCGATACAGCAAAAAGAGATCCGCATAAAGATATTATTTACAATCAAAACTATGATTTAGTAATTATTGATGAGGCACATAAATTAAAAAATAATAAAACCAAAAACTATGAATTTGTACAAAATTTAAAAAAGAAATTTTGTCTCTTGCTGACTGCAACTCCCATCCAAAATCGCATCAGCGAAATATTCAACCTTGTTTCTTTATTAAAACCAGGGCACTTAGGAAATGAAGCAAGCTTTTATGAAAAATATAAAAAAGATGCACGTTCCATTAATGATGATGAACACCTAAAGGAACTGGTCAATAAAGTCATGATTCGCAATAGAAGGCAGGATACTGGCATTGAATGGACAAAGCGTGTAGTCGAAGCGGTGACAATTGAATTTTCTCAAGAAGAAAAAGAATTATATGATAGTATTTTGCACTTAAAAGATATGGATGCTGGCGACGAAGGCAGAAGCCCTTTTTCCATGATTACTTTGCAAAGAGAAGCATGCAGTTCAAGAGAAGCTGTCTACTATACACTGCAAAACATGCTGAAAAAAACAGAACAGCCAACTGAAAAGCTTATACAAAATGTTCAATTCTTAATGAAAAAGGTAGAAGCTGTTCAAAGCAATTCCAAAGCAAATAAAACACTAGAATTAATTAAAAAAATAAATGATAAAGTGATTATCTTTACGGAATACCGAGCAACACAATTATATTTACAATGGTTTTTAAAACAGCATGGCATTACATCTGTTCCTTTCCGCGGTGGTTTTAAGCGAGGCAAAAAAGATTGGATGAGAGATTTGTTTAAAAACCACGCACAAGTTCTCATTGCAACAGAAGCAGGAGGCGAAGGCATCAACTTGCAATTTTGCCACCATATCATCAACTTTGATTTGCCTTGGAATCCAATGCGGCTTGAACAAAGAATTGGCAGAATACATCGTTTAGGACAAGAAAAAAATGTCATGATTTATAATTTCGCTATCAAAGATACAGTAGAAGATCATATTTTAAAACTATTATATGAAAAAATTCACCTATTTGAAAAAGTAGTCGGCGATCTTGATGATATTTTAACAAAATTAGATTTCGGCAAAATAGATGACCATATGCTCGATATATTCTCCCATTCCCGCACAGAAGGAGAAATGAAAATAAAAATGGATAATCTAACAAGCATGATTGAATTTGCACAAAGCCTAAAGGAGGAGAAAGAACATGAAGCAAGCGGAAATACATCAATTTCTTGAGCGTTTTTTCACCGCAACCAGCTGCGAAATACTAGAAAATAAGCAAGGTTATTTGATTGTACAATTAACAATTGACCTTGATAAAGAATTAATGAACCGTCCATTTTATTGGCATTATCTTGAAAAAACAGGAGGAACGCCAAATCCAGCCAAGCTTACTCTTATTACAAACCCAGCTATTGCACCAAAAGATATAAAAGGGGAATTAATCCATTTCGGTTCCCCTAGATTGCATCAATTATTTGCTTGCGCCAAAAAATTATCTGGTTATATCCGCCTATACGAAAATCGGCAAGGAAAGGCGCAAGAGCATACTGCCTTAAAGCCATGGATTAATATTAATATGAAAATCTCTTATCAATGTGACCGCAAACGAGATGTATTTCGTTCGATTGGACTGCAGCTTATTAATGGGCAAATTGTTGATGATTTTCAAACAAAATTGGAAAAATTACCTTTGACAGCAAAAATTCCGGATTTCGCCTTTACTTTGTCTCCACTAATCATGCCAAAAAGCGGCATAACAAGAATTGAAAATACAATAAAACAAACATTGCTAGCGGAAGACTATACATGGGCAGAAGAGGCAAAACAAAGATGGGCAAAAGATTTGCGGCTGTTAGAACATTTCTATGAGGATATGGAGGACTATTCAGAAAGTCTAGAAACAGAGCGCTTAGCCCTTCAAGAACAATACGAACCAAAAATAAATATATCCATTATCAATGGCGGCTTTTTTTATTTAACTTCTGAAGCAATTTAAAAAAGAGGCTTATTAGAATATTGCTTTTAAAGCAAGCGTTTAATCTAATAAGCCCCGTTTCCCTTAATGTTTTCTCCGTCTTGATTTTCTTACACTATAGCTGATTGCATAAGGCAAAACGCCAAACCACCGGAGCATAAAAGGTTCCTTCTGGTCTTTTTTTTCTTGTTTAAGTTGTTTCCGCTGATCTTTTGGCTGATCCATATATTGGACAAATGTTTGCGTTAAATATTTTACATAGTCATTCGTATTCATGGCAATTCTCCCCAACTTTTTATTTACAGCATAGCCAGCAAAGAAAAAAAATATGCTTTTATCATTTTATTTTTTCTACCCATTTTGTCATTTTATGTTGTTGTGCATTAAAATAGCTGATGCCATTTATTTGATAATTTGGCGCCGCTGTTAATAAATAATCAATCCTTTCCTCTGTCTCCGAATATTTCTGTATAGTATATTGAACCGTTCCATAATTATATACATATGTTCCTGTCGGAGACGTTATTTCTTGACGAGCTATTTTTTGCTCCATGCGTTTTACAGCATTCATTAAATAGTAATCATGTCTGAACTGCACTTTCGTTTCTTCTATAATCTTTTTTTTATTGAGATAAAAATCTGTCATGCCTGCAAAAACACTCATAAACAAAAGAAAGATGCAAAAAGTAATCGGATAAATGAATCCACCTTCACAACGAATCATCACTATCCTCCTCCATATTTAAATAAGACCGTATTTCAGCTTCTTTCTGCTGCTTATATTGATCCTTTACAATTACTTTCACTCCATTAGAAATAGAAGAAAATTGAACCATTTCTACTCCTTGCAAAACTACTTCATGCCCGGATACATTAACTCTTCTTCGAATTTTATTAGAATACCATTCATATTGAACAGTTTCTCCATTCTCATAAAGAAACAGCTTATTTTGATCGATATGAATACTCTGTGACATTCTTACTTCTTTTTTTAATTGCTGAGCAAAGATTTCCCACTCAATATTTTGCAATTGCTTTTCCATTGGCTGTGCGTCAAGAATGAGTTGAAGAAAAAATGGCAAAAAAGAAACTACGACTACAAAAATAAATAAAGAAAACAGCATATCTACTAAAATAAATCCGCTCTTATTTATAATAACTTTCACATACAGACTCCTCCCTTTGGAGATTATTTTCATAATAAACGCATATCTCCTTTTCATTGTTCCATTTGATTTGGTAGAGAACCCCCTCTTTTTTTGCAACAAAATCATTTCTCCCTTTGTCGCCTGCAAGCACTGCTTCTAAATGCTCATATAACAATTGATTGGCTAGTTTTTCTTCATCTAATTGCTTTAGTTGTTTAAGCATATGAGTATATGCTGGGATAAAAAAGAGGCACAGCAAAAACAACACAGTCAGAGCTAAAAACATTTCAGGAAGCAAAAACCCTTTACCATTTCGTAACATAAAATCTACCTTGGCCGATTTGAATCGTCAGCGTATATTTTCTTCCACCTATCGAGAATGGATAGGTAGCAAATTTACTCATATTTCCATTGGGCAATATAGTAAAATTAAAGGAGATATGATCATCATTAATGACTACCGATTCATCATACTTGCGGTGAATAATAATGCCTGTTGCAATATCTCCCTTAATCACATACTCTTTTTGTGATGGAGTAAATTGAACATAGATTCTGGTTTGATGAGAAAGCGCATAGCTCTGTGCATAAAACAAATCCGCCTGCAGTTGAGCAAAAAAGGTGTTTCCTTTTACTAGCTCCATCTGTGGTTTAAATAAAAGAAAGGATAAAGAAAGTAAAACCATCAAAATAGACAGCGCCACCATCATTTCTAGCAGGGTAAACCCCCTTTCCTTCATCATGGTGCACTTTGTGCTGTTACTGTGCCATTTGCGCTAATTTCAATCTCATCTCCATTAGGACAGGTTGTTTGCCCTGTCTGCAAATAGCCTTCTGCTGCAAGCTCTGCCGGTGTTGCTGGATATGTCTTTTTATCCATATAATAGGACTGCACCTCTGCCTGAACCATTTTTATAAACGCTTCGCATCCGGTTGTGTTAATTTTTGAATTATGTTTGGTGACATTCGGAATCGTAATTAAAAGCAGAATGGAAATAACCAATAGCACAATCATCATCTCAATTAAGGTAAAACCCTTTTCATTTTTCATTTGTCTCTCCTTTCAAAATCCGTCCAACAGCTGGAACATCGGCAATAATACAGCCAAATAAATGGAAATAATTAATAAGCCTACAAAGCCATAAAGGCATGGCTGCACTAGCTTCATCGTTTTATTGATCCTTTTTTCTAATGTATGGATGCAAAAATTGCTAAAAAAAGCGAGTTCTTGATCAAGCTTGCCATTTTCTTGTCCATGCTTCAAAATTCTCATCAGCTCTTTTTCTAAAAAAGCAACAGCCTCAAATGCAGTTTCCAGCCTTTCCCCTGTTTTTAGCTGTTCAATGACAAATGTGCCAATCTCTTGATACAAGGGCTGCTGCTTGTTCTGCTGAAAAAATTGCAGACTTTCATAAATAGAAAAGCCTCCTGACAGCAGATAGCTTAATTGCTGTGTAATTGTATGGGTGTAATAAAGGGAGAAATAGCTTCCGATAAAGGGGGTTTTTGTATAGAGGGTGCTTTTTGCCATGCTGTCCATCTTTTTTATTTTCAGTTGATAATAACACCATAATGCGATGGCCAAAAGCATCAGCATCCCCAAAAGAATGGGAAGCACTTTTCCTGCACCAATAATAAGCATCATAAAAAGATTGCGTTTTAAATCCATCGATAAAAAAAGCGCAGAGAATTTCGGCAATAGAATCTGCTGCACAAATATGAATAATACAGCGGTAAATGCTATCAAAAAAAGAGGATAGTAGAGGATTTTTTTTAATTTTGCGACCGTTTCCTGCCTGCTTGTCATCATGCTGCCTGCATCTTGAAAAGCTGCTGCAAAACCGCCATGTTTTTCTGCAAAAAAGACATAACTTATCAGCTGTACATTAAATTGTAGCTTGATCAAAATTTCATAAAATGACTCTCCTCCCTGCAATGCCCCAATGCATGCGCGCACTTCTTCTTGTCTATTAAAGGGCAAATAATATAAAGTCGATTGCACTCCTTCCGCTAAGCTATAGCCCCTTTCTAGCAGTTCCCCAATATTCATTAAAAACATCGCCTGCTCGTCAAGGGACCATTTAGTCGTTTTCATCGTCAAATATCCAACGATCGTATTCTTCTTTTTTGATAAATCCCAGCGCAATGCCTTTATTGATGTTTTGCGCCAACGTTCTATAGCTTTTTCCCCTTCTATATGGAACTTCTTTCAAGATGCTCATGATTGTTTTTCCTGTAATAATCTCAAATACACTCGCTCTTTTTAAACGATTGCTGAAGCTAAAGCAATAGGGGGAACACTCTTTATCACAAAATGGGCATACTAATTCTACTAATCTCTGTGCTGTTACAGCAATTAATGTTTGTTCAATCTCCTGCTTTTGAATGCCAAATTCCATTAAACGGCTTATAGCCCCTTTTGCATCCCTTGTATGCATCGTCGTAATGACCAAATGTCCTGTAAGCGATGCTCTAATGGCAATTTCCGCTGTTTCGCCATCCCTTATTTCGCCCACCATAATAATATCGGGATCATGTCTTAAAATTGCTTTTAATCCTGTCGAATAGGTGATTCCCGCTTTTTCATTCACTTGGATCTGCAGCACATTTTCTTGGGGCTTTTCAATAGGATCTTCCAAACTAATGACATTTCTTTGATATAAATGGGCATTCTCATTTAATAACGAATATAATGTAGTCGTTTTCCCTGAGCCAGTCGGACCTGTAAAAATCACCAGCCCATGGGCATGCTTTAATAAGGCAATCAGTTTTCTTGAGGTTTCAGGGAATAGGCTAATGTAATGGATGGGAATATCATTTTTCTCCTGGAGGATACGAATCACTAAACTTTCATGGGGAACAGATGGCAGAGTAGAAAAACGCAAGCCAATTTTTTGGCCTTTTAGTTTAAGAGAATAGGCGCCATTTTGCGGCCGCCTCCTTTCGCCAATGTCCATTGATGCTGTAAACTTAAAATGGGAAATTAGCTTGTCGCATTGTTTGGGAGGAAACGTTAATTTTGTGTGGAGTTTATTGGAAATGCGAAATTGCAGAAGAGATTCTTTCGGCTTTGGAATAATATGAATATCAGTTGCATCCTCTTCCACCGCCTCCCGAATAATGCGGTTAGCTAAAGCTTCAATTGATACCACCTTGCATAGTGCACCACCTTTCGTTGATTTACTAATTATTTCGACATTTTTTTCTCTTCCCCTGCTTTTGATTTTCTTTTTTATCTCCTTTTAGCGAGAGTTCATAAATTTGTCAAAATTCATCTTGGCTTTTCATATTTTAAAGGGTTCTGCTTATACTAGCAGAACCCTTTTATATCCTTAAGATAAAGATTATTTGCTTCTTCCATGCTTAAAAAAGCTGCCCCAGATGAAATCTATTTCCTCTGGGGCAGCTTCCTTTTTATTTTGCATTTCTAATAAGCAATTAATGGACTAGCTTATTCCCCCTACATCTCCCTATGAATATCCTTATCTACAGGTGCACGTTTTCCAATGCCTAAGACAAAAAAGCTGATGATAACAATGCTTAAAAAAATCACGCCTGCAATCAAGGACATTCTTGTATCATCGTTCATCCACATTCCAATCAAAACAAAAAACAAAAAAGCAATCGTTATGTAATTTGTAAACGGGGCAAAAGGCATTTTAAATGGATGGTTTTCCATTTTTTCTGCGTTCGCTTTTCTAAAACGGATTTGGCTGATTAAAATAACAAACCATGGGACCATTCCAGGAAGCACACTTGCACTATATACATAAACAAATAAGTTTTCCGGTGCAATAAAACTTAAAAGAACACCAATGGCTAAACCAACAAGTACACCAAATGTACTGAATAATGGAACACCATTTTCTGAAAGCTTTGTAAAAAACTTAGGAGCCTGTCCATTTACTCCAAGGGTATAAAGCATTCGCCCAGCACTATAGATGCCGCTATTGCACCCAGACAATGCTGCTGTAATCACCACAAAATTGATAATGCCTGCCGCAGCTGTGATGCCGATTTTTGCAAATGTGGCAACAAATGGGCTGCCAATGGATTGAAGTTCATCCCATGGATATACGGTTACAATAACAAAAATAGCTCCAATATAAAAAATTAAAATCCGCCAAATAATGCTTTGAATGGCATTTTTTAGTGTTTCTTGCGGATTTTTGGCTTCGCCAGCTGTAATCCCAATTAATTCCACCCCTTGATATGCTCCAATTACAAGAGACAAAGCAAAGAAAAATCCAGTCCATCCGCCTGTAAAAAAACCTCCATTTTTCCAGAGATTGCTAAAGCCAATGGAAGAACCATGATTGCCAAATCCAAATAAAATAAGACCCATTCCTGCAATAATCATTAAAATAATTGTGATAATTTTAATCATGGCAAACCAAAATTCAAATTCTCCAAAGGATTTTACCGATACAAGATTTGCTGCACCTAAAATAACTAGGGCAATCATGCCTGGGATCCATGCTGGCAAATCAGGAAACCAATACTTCATATAGGCCCCAACTGCTATAATTTCAGACATGCCAACCACCACCCATTGAAACCAGTTGCTCCAAGCAGTTAAATATCCCGCTAATGGATGAATATATTTATGGCCAAGCGTAGCAAAAGAGCCTGCACTGGGCTCTAAATAAAGCATCTCACCCATGGCACGCATAATAAAAAAGATAAATATTCCTGTTAATGCATATGCGATCATTACAGATGGACCAGTCCATGCAATGGTGCTTGCTGAGCCCATAAATAGGCCTACACCAATTGTTCCCCCAAGAGCAATCATTTGGATATGACGCGCCTCAAGTCCTCTGTTTAATTCTTTATTTGCCATCTTCCTTCTCCCTCCCTGCAGCATCCACAACTTGTTAGCAGGACCAATGTCATGATGCTTTTGGCAAAACTGCTATAAGCTATCGCCTTTTAGCAGCTGATTGCTTTTTTGTCTGTTGCTTAATATTCCGTAACTTGATCCTTCATACGAAAAACACTTTTTTATCATAATAAAATTTCTGACAAAAAACAATTGTTCATCTAGGGAAAACAGCACGCTTCTCTCCTCCCTAAAAAATGGATACCAGAGAAAATGAGCCAATTACCGATTTAATCAGACATAATCATACAAAAAACTATCCGCTTTCAGAGAAATCAGATAGTTTTTTGTCCCAGCCTGCTATAGATTATTCTTTCAAAAAAAATTTTTATTATATCTCCTGCTCTCGTTTATTAAACAATTCTTTATCATCAAGCGGCGCATCCCAGCCATTAAATCCACTTTCCTTTTTTGCTTGCCGATTAAAACCTGCCGCAATTCTTTTCCCCTCAGGTGTATAAATAGCATATTTTATGATGGTCCTTTGCGCATTATCCAAAATAGAAGCAAAAAAATAATATTCTTGATGGGGAGAATCCACTGCAATCCCTTCCTCACTAAAATAGCTTTTACTATATTTCGAAAGATCGCTTAACTCTTTTCCAAATACCCGCTTTCTTATATTAACAGTTGCATTAGCATACTCTTTATATTCATGGGCTCCTAAATTAATATAAAACTCATCAGGAGAATATGCAGCATGTATTGTGACAGCAGGGAAAGATAAGAAGAAACAACCAATAAGCATACAGATTATTTTTTTCATATGCCACTCCTCCTATAATTTTTTATGCTGCTTCATAAGATAAAATCATTGCCTAGCGAAAGATCTATTCTGATACCATTTATTCAAAAAATGATAATAAACAAGAGTTAATGGAAAGGCAAAGCTATAAAAGCCTAATGAAAAATAACTAATCCATCCTTTAAAATAAAAAACCCCAAACTTAACAGACAAAGCTTCATATAAAGTCGATAAAATAATAATAAATACAATTAACAACAGCCGATTTTTCCCTTTTTCTCTTGAATATTCATACCAATAAATCAGGAGATAGCCAATTACAGGGTATAAAAACCATTGTAAAAGGAGATCGAATATCTCCGAGGCATTTGAATCATTAAAATCATAAAAGTCAATTTTCATCGAACCGGACAGTATATGGTCGACAATCTTGGAAACAGCACTAATAAACAACGCCAGCAAGACAGAGATAATTGTGGGAAAACGTTTAGGCAATCTCCAGATAATCAAAAATCCTATTAGCAGCGAAACAAGAATAAACCATTCATTTTCATCAAATTTTTGGGGCAGATCCAAAATTATACTCCTCCTTATGATCCCTTTTTCTCCAAATAACCGAAGAAACGATAGCCGCCATAAAAGAAAATGCTAAAGCAGAGCCACAAAAAAAGGGCTCTCGTTATATTCCAATGCTGATAATGAATAATCTCAAGCCAACTGTTGGAATAATCCAGACAAGCTACTACAGCAACACCAACCAGCCATGTAACTATTTGTGTCGACTTATTTTGCCTTTGCAAAAATAATTCTAAAAATAATACAACAGTTAGCGGCAAAAGAACTAGCCTATTTACAATAAATAAGATGCTGACGTTCCAATCAACTGGAAGTTCCATTATATTTGCACTATTTCCTGCAATGCTGACCCAATCATAAATAAATATAACGCTTAGTAAATAGCATCCCATTCTCACTAAGGGGGTTAATGATTTCCATATTTGTTTAGAGAGAATGAATACAAAGATATTTAATAATGAAAATAAATAGATGTTAAAATTCATGTCAATTACCTTTCATGAAGAAACTACCTTTATCCTTTCCCTATCCATAAGCATCTATGTAAAAATCCTAAGAAAAAAATTCACAAATAGTGTATAAAAAAGACGAATTATTGCATACTGTTATTGTATACAATGGGCTATAGCCAAGCGGTAAGGCAACGGACTTTGACTCCGTCACTCGTTGGTTCGAATCCAGCTAGCCCAGTAATCATGTTTCAGCGAATTCATCATAAAAAGGATAGAAAAAGCAGTTTATATGCTTTTTCTATCCTTTTTTATTCTGCAGCAGTTGCATAAGCAGGATTATTAGCTGGTTATTCTATTCGCCTTTGCACTATGTTCATAATTAAAACAATGAATATGTATATTTAATGAACATTTCAGCTGGAAGTTGTGAACATTTTATAAACTTATAGTTTTTACGGTGTTTATGGTAAATTGCTATATTATAATGTAGAAAAAATAGACGCATAGGGGGAAAAAATGATGGAAAGCACCTTAAAAGTAACAAATGTACTGTCAGATCCAACACGATTTTATATCTATCAATATATAACAAACCGTCATCAAGATGTAACAGTTCAAGAGATTGCCGATGAATTCGCGATTCATCCCAATGTAGCTCGTCTTCATTTATCAAAATTAGAGGATGTAAAAATGCTGCATTCCGAAACAAAAAAAACAGGCAAAGGCGGCCGCCCCAGCAGATTATACCGATTATCCAATGAAGTTATTCAGCTGAGCTTCCCTTTTCGAGATTATCAATTATTAAGCAAAATTTTGCTGCAGACAATGGAAAAACTTGGTCCTGAGGGAAAAGCAGCCTTATATGAAACAGGCAAAAAATTTGGCAAAGAAATGATGGAGCAAGAAATTATCCAATATACAAATAATGCTGCATTGCTTTCAAAAGAAGATAAATTAAGAATTTTGCAAAATGCCAGTTTAATGACAGGACAGCTGCCTGCATTAGAATGGAGCGATGACCAAACATCTTTATATTTTGAAATATACAACTGCCCATATAAAGAAGTGGCAAAAGACCATAAAGAAAATGTCTGCATGATGCACCAGCAATTTTTTGTCGGCATGTTTGAGGCTCTATTCGAAGATGTACAATTAGTAGAAAAACAAAATATGATTGCCGGCTGTCATCATTGTGCATACCGCACAGCTGTTCAATAAGCATTCATCAAGACATCCATACATGCATTATTCTAATTGGCTGCTATCATCAAACTAATAAAAACACTTTATTCCAACATCATTATAAAACCCTATTTCCCATAAGCTCCTTGCTGGAAAATAGGGCTTTCAGTACACTTAAAATCCATTAATAAAAGGATTATAATCCATTTCATGTTCAATTGTTGTGCTTTTGCCATGCCCTGATAAAATAACAGTATCCTCAGGTAATGTCAAAAGCCTCTTATGAATGCTATTAAGCAATGTCCTCTGATTCCCTCCTGTTAAATCCGTCCGTCCAATGCCTTCATAAAAAAGTGCATCTCCTACAAAGGCAACTCCTTCTTTTTTAAAATAAAAAGTAACACTGCCAGGAGAATGGCCAGGGGTTTCCAGCACCTCAAAGATAAAATCTCCAACTTTCATGCTTGGATTTTCATCTAAATAATAGTCTGCTGGTTTAGCAACAATTGGAGTCGGCAACCGAAATTGCTCACTGCCATTTAAAGCTGGATTAATCAGCCATTCATCTTCTTTTTCATGTATGTATACTGGAATACTATAATGCAGTCGGATATCTTCTACTGCACCGATATGGTCAAAATGCCCATGTGTAAGCAAAATGGCCATTGGTGTTAATTCAAGTTCTGCAATGATGGTGATTAATTTCTTACTATTTGCTCCTGGATCAATAACCAAACAATTTTTCTCCTCATTCCAAACAAGATAGCAATTTGTTTGAATCGGACCAAGGGGAATTTGTTTATATTCCATTGTTTCCTCATCCTTTCTCTCTTTATTTTTCTAACTGGCTCATTACTCGATCAACTTTGTCTTCCATTTTTCTTTTAATGTCTCTGCGATCATCGATTCTTATATTTGTACAAACACGCACCAAACCTTTTGCAAAAGGAACCTCGTGCATCGCTTGAATAACTTCAAATAATTTAGGAAGCTCTCCTTCAATAATAGTATTCATGGGTGTAAGCTGAAAACGAATTTCTCCTTTTTCCTCATAACTTTTTAACACCTTTTGTATATCTGCAACATATGCACTTACACTGGGAGTTTCTGTTCCTACTGGTATTACCGTTACATCTACTATTGCCATTCTTTTGACTCCTTTCGTTATTCCACCGGCAGCTCTTCAGAAAATGAAGAATTTTCACTGGATATTCTTTTTCTATCTTGGCATATTTCTACTATTTTCTCAAACCTTTCAACTAACATAAACCATCTTTCTATTAGCACGCTTATTATTTAATGAATAAATTAAGTAGTATTTATGCTTATTGGCTGTATTTTCCCCGTATTAAGATTTATCACCTTGTCCAAATAATATCCATATAACAGCCATTCTCCATTTGGAGACAAGGAAATAGGCTCATTTTCCACTGATTGTTTCCCAATATTTTTTTGCATTCCACTTTTTATATCAAAAGAAACTAAAGTAAAACCTTGGTTATATGTTTCCACATCCCCATTTTGTTTTGGAACAAATGTATAAAAATAATCCTTATTCATCGCAAAGTACGGAACAAACCACTCATTAAATTTGGCAAGCCGAGGCACAGACATCGTCCTCGATGATTGAAACCCGCGATCATAAAACGTATACAATGCCTGCTCATCCTTTTTTTCATCAGTAGAAATCGTCATCATAGCATCTTTTGTCGCTGAAAAGGCATAAACATTTGGCAAATGATAAACATCTTTTGTTTGTGTTCGAAGATTGATTCTTTGAAGGGGAGATTGCATTGCATCATCTTGCTCCTGCCAGTTGATAGCTGCAAGTTCTTCTTTCTTAGCCCACTGTGAAAATGGAGGGATTAGAACTTCTTCTTTAAGCTGCTGATCTTTAATGTTTAAAAGAAAAACATTGCTGCTCCAATCCTCTTTGAATATAGTTACTGCAATTTCATTATTAGTGAAAGGATTCCAGACAAACTCTGCCTCAAAGCTTTCAAGGGCATTTCTATAAAGAATGCCGCCGCGAGCATCAATAATGGTGATTTCTCCACCATTTAAAGAATTCGTATGAACAAGCACTTTTTGCAAATCAGGACTTATTTTTGCAGTGACTATTTCCTTATCACTTTCATACAGCAATTTATCTTTCCCTGTTGCTAATTGATGTTCATATAATTGATAGCTTGTCCCAGTTTTCCCTATATAAGCAATTGACTGCTTGCTGAGCCAGCCGACTACTTGAATAAAATCTCCATCCTTATACTTTATAGGGAAAATTGATTTCTCTTTCTGTTCAGCGGAGGGGTCGTTTTTGTCTTCTTTTTTATATTTTGCATCTTTCTGTTGATCTGTACACCCCACTAATGCAAGAGTGAAAAGAAAAAGCAGAAAAAAAAGATAGGCTGATTTTCCCCTTATTAAGCAGCTCATTTTCTACACCTTCTATATCCTTCAAATTAATAATCAACTATATTGAATAGTAACACAAAAAAGCCGAAACAGGCCGGCTTTCACTAATCTTTTATTAATCTTTTATTATTTTATTATTTTCCCAGCAAATTTCTAAAAATAGTTGATTCTACATATAAAGCGCTGCTACAAATACTCCTAACATATCGCGATAGATTTCATCAAATTGGGATAAAGGAAGGGGATTAATCCCTTTTCCCAGCTCCATTGTAAATCCAGGTTTTCGAAATTCTTGGATAAACCAATCTTTATAGCCTGCATGACTATCAACATACTGAACAGCTTCATGTCCGCTTACGCGAGCAAACTCATTTGCCAACACTTGAGATTCAGGCGGCTCCATTCCTTCATATCCCCAATAAAACTCTTTTCCTTGTGTATGAAAAGCAAGCACCCGCTGAAATTTTTCCTTTTGCGCAAGCTCTGCCATCGCTTGTGCTTCCGGCTCTGTTAAAGGATCATCCCCAGGATAATCTCTTGGGGCTGGCTCTTTCGGCTTTTTGCGTTTTTTTTCTATTTCCCAGTTTGCTGGATATTGATTATTTAAATCCACTCCCCTAATATTAGCTTTCCAGCTTGTAAAGTCTGTGCTGCCTTCATTGATCGCTATCACTTGCTCACGATTTTCTTTTGGTCCATTCAAGACAAGATCTACTCCATCTGGATTTACCATCGGCACAATCGATAAATCAACCGATTGATAAAGCGGAAGCATCTTCACCCTTCTTATAGGTGTTCCATTTGTTAAAGACAATAAATATTCATTTATATACAACATGAGAATCGGTGTCGTTATCCACTCATTTGCATGAAAGGATCCATTTAAGTGTACCTTTTTGCTTCCTTTGCCTATCCTTATTTCCTGTATAGATTTATTTAGAACACTTTCTCCTATATGATTAATTTTAATAAAAGGATACGCAGCTTTTAATGCATCTATATCTTTCATTAACGTTGCATAATCATACCGTTTTTTTCCGTTTACTAGTTTAGCGATAATTCTTTTAGGAACTTTTACCTTCTCACCAATTGTCAACTGATTGGGATTCATCTCTTGATTTAGCAATAATAGACTATCCACCGAAATATTTCTTGCACCAGCAAGTTTCCATAAAGAATCTCCTTGTTTTATATGCATCGTTTCTACTGTAAATCCTGGTATATTTATAGACTGTCCTGCTGTTAAAGCATTCGGATTTATATTAGGATTGCTGTCTATGATTAAATCTAATGGAATCCTAAATAGTTGGCTATAATACCATAATGTATCTCCTGGTCTTATATTCACTTCCACCAATATCACTCCTTCCATCATTAATAATTATGAGAAATGGAAGACAAAAATGCATTTTATAAGGAAAAACCCTTCTTACCTGGTGAGTCTCGGCAACATGTTAGGCTATTCTGCTTCTGCATCATCGTTTTTTCGCGTTTCCATTTACTTCCTATAGTCTTCATCAGCAAAGCAAGGCCGCTCCTTGTTCATTCTTCAACCAAAAAGGGATCTTGCTGCAATTGTAGCAAGATCCCTTTTTCAGCTATTTATTTTTACGCTTTTGCCAGCCATGCTGCGCCAATTACTCCTGCCGCATTCCCCAGTGTAGCGACATCTAGAATAGTAGATTGTGCCACACTTTTAAAAGAGTAGGCTTTAAAATATGCTTCTACAGGCTTTAACAGTACATCACCTGCTTTAGAAACACCTCCGCCTAACACAATTTTTTCTGGATTTAGTGTATTGGCAATATTCGCTAATGCCAGCCCTAAATGCTGAGCGATATATGCTATAACATCAGCAGCAATCTTATCTCCATTTCTTGCAGCATCAAAAACATCCTTGGCCGTAAAACTGCCTTGTTCATTTAAAGTTGCCTGAAGTTCACTTGCTTCCTTGGCATCTGTTAAAAACACCCTGGCTACTCTTACAATTCCTGTTGCAGAAGCAATGGTTTCCAGGCATCCTGTTTTTCCACAATTGCATGGTGCTCCATTTTCTACAACTGCTGTTAAATGACCGATTTCGCCAGCAGCGCCCTTAACTCCTTGAACGATATTGCCATTCACAATAACACCGCCGCCTACACCTGTACCTAGTGTAACGCATACTAAATCTTTGCTGCCAGCACCTGCACCTTTCCACATTTCCCCTAAAGCAGCGCAATTTGCATCATTATCAATAATAACAGGAAGACCCAATTCTGCTTCCAGCCGATCTTTTAGTGGAAAATTATCTGGCCATCCCAAATTGACAGTATTAAAAATAATTCCCGTTTTATAATCAAATGGACCAGGAGCTCCCATTCCCACTCCTGCTACATTTTCTTTTGAATGATTCCATTTATTCAATTTTTCTTCAATCGATTTTGCAATATCTTTGGTAATGTTTTTCCCTTCTTCTGAGTTATCTGTAGGTATTTCCCAATTATCAATTAAATCACCAGCCATTGTTAAAAAAGCTATTTTTACTGTTGTTCCACCTAAATCAACACCAACAACCCACTTTTGTTCCATTCTCTTCTCTCCTTACTTCTCTCTTTCTTCTCTCAGGCGCAAAATTTCTTGATTTAATAAAAATACTGCAGATTCAAATTCCTGTTTTTCTATTAATTGTGATGTGTACAGCTCTTCTATTTCAGATTTCATTAATTCTAAATCGCCAATTCGATCTCCAATATAAATAATAGTTCCATATTGTTTTAAAAATTGCTGGATTTCATAAATTGTTTTCATTCTAACCCTCTATTATTTCTTTTATTTCAATAGATTAACAGAATCCACCTCATATAAATCGTTTTCATTTTTAGTATAAAACAATTTGTCTATTTCCTCAAGAAAGTCTTTTTTCATCTCCTGAACTTTTGAACAACTTGTTACAAAAAAAGAAACAGTGAACATGAATAAAGCTTATCCATCATATACTATGTAAAGTTTGGATTTTGATCCAATAATAGGAACATATATTTCAGCAAACAAAGTGACACTTCAATCAGGCTTTTACAGATAAGTTTCTGCCCACCTAGATTTTTGTTTTTTCACCTCATGTTGTGGTGGGCTAAAAGCCTGTTAATGCGTGATAAATGGGGCAACCGAAACTAATTATAGCGGGGAATTATAATGAAAAGGGATTTTATCTTATTAAGTTTGTCATTAGCTGTTCTTATTTCTGTATTTTATGTCTTTCAACAAAATCAAATCGCAAAGGAAAGCATCACCTATTTTCCGATTGATCCATCTGTTTCCTTCCCAAAAGCGGCCACTTCCATTCAGCTGCAAAAGCAGCGGTATGATGCATACAGTATCGAATGGGAAACAACATCCAATCTCAATAAACGTGCCTATTTAAGACAAAATATGAGCTTATTATATGCAAATGGCAAACTTGTCAGCAAAATGGGGGAATGGAAGCAAAATACAATGGAATTATCAGAAAAGAAAACAGTTGTTGAAAAGGAAAGCAAAAAATTCGAAGCAATTTCCTTTCATTATGCAGAAATCCATGATAAAGACGAGCATATTTTCAGTTCGCAAAAAATAACCAAAGATTTTTTATATGTCGTCAATTCACAATATGATCATCAAGCAAAGGCTTTCCGAAATGCAGAAACCGAAGATGAACAAGCATGGGAAAAACTCCTTGATTCTCAGACAAAAGAATATCTTCATTATTATTTTAATCAAAGCATCAAAAAAAATCAGCTGGCATTAAAACAATACCCGCTGCGTCTTTTGCTGACAGACTTTGAAAAATTTAATGAAGAGCCTTTAAAAGGTTTCACGCAAAAACAAACAGCCAAAATAATTGGACAACTGATGGAAGGATTGTATAAAAACTATTTTCTGGGGATTAGAACCATAAACGGGAACATAGTCGATCCAATCGGCAGCACTATTCCTATCATTTTAATCGGCAAAGATCATCTTTTAGTTGCCTTCACCACAAAGGATGGAGAATCTGTTATTTTAAGGCAACAAATTTCTAATCTATAATTTGCTGCCTTTCTTCTTTGCATCCTTCATTTTGCCAGTCTATTTATATGAATTTGCTGGTTTGGAAAAAACCGTACTCATCATTTGATTGCGCAATCCTGGCAAATTCATCGCAAATTTAATTAAATATCTGCGCAATAGCTTGCTTCTTAACACCGTGTTTAAAATCCAATAACGTTTTTTTATAAGATAATATCCGCTTAATCCAATTAAAAAAATGGAGAAAATTCTCGGCATTTTCATCCCTCCTATCATTAGTTTGGAGAAAAGCCAACATTTTATCCATTAAATTTACAAAAAAACCAAAAGTGCTAATAGCGCTGCTAAAATGCCCGATAAGCTGTTGACAGCATCATTATTTAAAAAGTCCAGCCCTTTTTGTTTTATTGTCGACTTTTCGCAATGCACTTTCTTCTCTATCAATTGGCGGCACACTTGACATTGATATTCGCCCTGCAGAAAAGCTCCCAATAGTGTATCGATCAGATTGCCGATAAACCCAAATACCGCAATGCCAAGCAGCGCTTTTGCTGAGATGGGAAAAACAAAAAAAGCACCTAATGCAATAACAAAAGAACCACAGACAGCAGCAACTGTGCCAAGCAGACTGACTGCTCCAGATGTCCCTGGTTCTGTTAATGCAAATGTTTTAAGAGACAGCGGCTTTTTTTTGCTTAACGCACCGATTTCAGATGCCCACGTATCCGAATTGGCAGCAGCAAGGACAATCGCAAAAAGATGAATCCAAAGCATTTCATTTGTAGCCAAATATAAGATGCTTGCAACAGATGCTGCCCCACCGTTCGCCAGCACCTGAAAAGCATCCCGCGCACTGCCTTTATCCAGCTTTTCCTCCATTGCCGTTTTTTGGCTTTTTTTATATTTAGACAGCAAACTCGATGTCAGAAAAAAAATGCCTAAAAGCAATAATCCTTTGTATCCTGCTCCTGCAGCAATGCAAACACCTACCAAAAGTGCAGCAGCACTTCCGCTAATTGTTAAAAATCGAACTTTTTTTGCCAAAACAACTACTATAAAAATCACAAACAGATACATTAGACCAATCATTTTTTGCTGTATACGCTTTTATTTGTAATTACTTTATCGACAGGCAGATCATGAGCTTCTACTGGCAAATCGTCCATCAATTGCACTTCAAATGCTAATGATAATGTCTTTTGGGCATAATTAATTAAATAGCGGTCATAATAGCCGCCTCCAAATCCAAGCCGAAAGCCTTCTTTGGTAAACCCTAGTCCAGGAACAATCAATATATCCATTTCATCAGTCGCCGTTTCTTCCGTCTCTTTTACAATCGGTTCATATAAGCCGCTATATACAATTTCTAACTGCTCAAAAGATGTAAGCTTTCGAAAAACCATTTCTTTTGTTTTTGGTAAACATTTTGGCACACTTACAGTTTTCCCCAAACTCCATGCATAGCGAATGATCTCGTATGTATCTACCTCAGGAAAATTGGAAATGGTAATGCCTATGCTGTTTGCTTGTATAAACAACGGATCAACAAATAGTTTTTTGGCAATTTCCTCAGATAATCTAGTATGCTGTTCTTTTGACACTGCACTTAATTTATCTTTTATCTGTTTGCGAACAGTGTACTTCAATTGATTCATTAGATGGCCTCCTTGCCTTTTATTATTAGCGGATAGTCCGCTTCCTTTCCCTTTAAAAATAACCTTGCCTTTTTTGCAATGGAATCTTCCCTCAAAAATTGTATACAAAAAAAACAGAAGGGATATCCCCTCTGCTTATTTTGTTTCACGGTGAGTTGTAGTACGTTTTTCTCTTGAGCAATATTTTTTTAGCTCAAGACGATCTGGATTATTTCGTTTATTTTTTTTAGAAATGTAGTTACGATCTCCACATTCTGTGCAAGCTAACGTAATGTTTACACGCATGTTATTTCCCTCCAAACTATTGCTATACTAGTTCGTGCATACGACTTTTATATGATAACACTTTTTATGGAGAAATGCTAGTATGATTTTTTATTAGATAAGAATTCAGCGCCATTACGTCTTGCTTCTCTTTTCCATGGATGGTCCAAGTCCTGCCAATTGTCGAGGTATGGGGCTTTATCTCTACATTTAATGAGAAAATGCTAACAGAAGCGCCTTTTCCCATCGGCTGATATTTTAAGATGCCATTGCCCCGTTTGCTCCATATATGCTCTGTATGGATATTCCACTGGGGCTGAATCGTTCGTTGCTCCAGTCTGCACCCATTGCACTCCCCATTCACTAAAAACAGCTCCTCGTCAACTGAGTGAAAAATAATATTATCTGTAGGAGAAACAAAGGCTAAATGCTCTTTAAAAGGTTGTGTATAATGATTTAACACCAATATCTTCATCTGTTTTGCAACTGAAGCATGATTTCTTACATAAATCTCACTGTATTGCACCTTTGAATGTTTGGATATATGTTTTATATGCACCGAAATGGAATGATCAGGAATCAGTTTTTCGTATCCATTTTGTATCCAATAGGTTTTGCCTTCTATCCAAACACCAGGAATACCAACCAATCTTCCGCCAGCAGCCTCTTTTTGAATACACTGATAATCTGCATTTAAATACGCCTCTGATTTCATCCTCATTTCACCTTTTTTATTTTATTTTTATTGCTTGAGCATCATCCCTTGCTGACTGGTTTAAAATACCGTCTCTTTCATTTTATGCTGGATCACTACTTCATCAAACACTCTTATCGTTTCATCTCCAATACGATTCCAGCTAAATAGTTGTTCCACTAGTTTTCTTCCATTTTTCCCAATGTCTTCAGCCCGCTTTTTATTTGCCGCTAAAAATTCTATTCCCTCAATTAGTTGTTGGGTTTCTGCAGGTTCCACAACTATTCCACTTTTTTGATGTTCTACGATTGCTTTTAAACCGCCTGTATTGCTGACAATTGTTGGTTTTGCATAAACAAGAGATTCTAATGCAACAATGCCGAATGGTTCATAGTGGCTTGGTATCACCACAATATCTGCCCGTTTATACAATTCTTTCTTTTGATCTTCCTGCAAATAGCCGATTAAAAAAACAACCGACTGCAGCTCATTTGTTTCAATATAATATTTATATTCTTCATACATCGGACCAACTCCAGCAAGCACAAAGCATATATCTTTATTGTACAGGCTGATTTTTTTTGCTGCTCCTAAGAATGTTCCAAAGCCCTTTTCCTTCACAAGTCTTCCCATGGCAAAAACCACTTTTTTCTCCTTGCCGATCGGCAAATCGCTTATCGTTTGACAGGTGGTTTCATAAGAGATATTCATATCAATTCCATTTGGAATCGTATAAATTTTCTTTTGATCCACCTTAAAAATCTGCATTAATTCTTCCTTCATATAGTCGCTGCACACAATAATGCCATTCGATGCAGCAATTAACTGACTTTCTTTCTCATGAATAAATTTTTGCATTTCCGTATAAATGCCGCCGTTTCTTCCATATTCTGTTGCATGAATAGTGACAAGCAAAGGAATATTCCATTCTTCTTTTAGAGAAGCAGCAGCAGCACCTACCAGCCAATCATGCGCTTGAATTAAATCAAAGCTGATTTCTGCGCCAAGCTCCATCGCCTTTTCCCACATTCTCATATTTAATCCGGCAATCCAATGAATAAAATTTTCTTCTAAACTATTCAGTGGTTTTACTCTATATACAAATAAACCAGCTTTTTCGTCCTTTTCTTCCTCTGCTAATTTTATATTTTGCGCAGTAATAAGATGGACTTCATATCCCTTTTTCACTAGGCTATTTGTTAATCCAGCAACATGCGTCCCAAGTCCTCCTACTATATTTGGAGGATATTCCCATGAAAGAATTAACGCCTTTTTTTTGCTGGTTTGCTTATTTAGTCTTTCTTTTGCATTTGTCTGCATGCCTGAAGCCGTTAAGATAGACACTTTTTTCTCTCTTTCCTGAAGCCACTCCATATCATAGGATCCTTGCAAAAAAGACAGCAGTTTCTCGGCTGCTTTTGTATGATTTTCAGCTAGCTCTCTATTTTCTTCCGTCATTTCAACAAGCAATCCTGTAAGCAGCAGCCATTCTTTCTCCAGCTGTGCAAGCGCCCTTCTCTCTACATCAACATCATGGGTATTAAGGTATTCCCATTGCTTTTCCATAAAGACAGCATCAGCATAATAGCTCCCAAATTCTTTAAAAGAAGAAGCCTTTTTTGTTTGCAAACAGCTTGCACATAAATGAACTTGATCTAACTCTTCTTTAAATTGATTTTGATATGCAGCTGGAGAAATATATGCAATAAATCCTTCATCAATTAAATACATCATTCCTTTATTTAATTCGCTTCTTCTTTCCGTAAATATGCTTAGCTCCACAGCCATTGTAATAGCACCTTGGTGACGATAATGATTATAGGCATTTACAATTGAAACTATTTCGTTTTGTATATCATTCCTGTTGCTTAGTTTATTTTCAAGGATAGTGGTTAATGTTTCTTCAATAGGAAAGACCATAAGCCCATGCGGGGAAACAACCGCCGTGCCCTCTTCTGACGGAAGAGGATCACTGAATTTAATCGTCTCTCCCTTTAAAAAACTAAACTCAAAACCAGCATTTTTGACATGCAAATCTAATCCCGGCGTATAGCTTCCATTAGGAAACCAAAATCCTGTTGGATCATAATTAAAGAGATTTTCAATAATAGCTCGTCCCTTATCGATTTGCATACTAATGCCTTTTGTAGTAGTTAAGTTTGTTAACGGGCTGAATGTGGCAGCACTTGCTAACAGCTCTAATTTTTTTTGTATTAATAGGTAGCGGATAGCCTTATTCAGTTTTTTGGAATACTCTCTCCAATAATGCAGCTCTTTTTCATAAGCCTCTTTATTTTTTTCCAAAAATTCCGTCATTTCTTTTTGAAAAAGCGGCATTTCTAATATGTCATAGTAGACTGGAGGAACAGCAAGATGAATGGGATATTGTTCTTTCTCCTGCTCTACATGCTGTAAAAAATTAATGAACGCAGCCGACTTTTCATATAATGCATTTCTTTTATTCTGCTCTGTTGAAAAAAGGTTTGCAACTGGAAGATTAGCATACACTACAACATGAAAATAAGAATAATTCATTTTTTCTTCACATCCTCCCTATCCATTTCATAATAGCTATATGTGCTGACATGCTCAATCCAATTTGGAACAGCCAAATGGCCTTCTACCCATTTTTCCATATCGTTAGCCAATACTCCGGCATGAGCTTTATTTGTGCGTGGAAGCTGAATGGGATTCGATTGCAGGATAGGAACAAAGGTTTGATAATAATCAAGCACCCCAATTTCAAAGCAATAGCTGCGGTTTGCTTGTAAATCACCAACAACAGCATACTCTGTTCCATTCTGCAGCTCCATTTGTTTGATTGAGTGTGCATTCTTTCCATTATAAATAATGCTTGTTATATCATTTGCTTTTAGAATCAAAGTGCATTCATGCTGCTTGATTCCATAGTATTGATCAAGTATCCGCCATTTGCCTTTGGGAATTCTCCAAAATACAAACGCGCTTGTTGCTGCTGCTACCCTTGCACCCATGCCATTATTCCCTAAAATTTCACAAATGTTTTTTTTCATCAATGGATGAAAGGCACTTGTTTCAAATGGATTATTCGCTTCTTCTGTTTTGTTTCTCTCTTCTATATCTGCTGCTTGCTCTCCTTCTTCCAAACTCTTCATATACTTAGTCCATTGATATTGGACTTTGCCGACTGTTGTCCCTAATTCTTTTGCAATTTTTCGAAAGGACAGTCCCTTTCTTCTTAGTTCAAGGATTTGTTCTAGCAAAAAAGTAGCACCCCTTTTTTAGAATATATGTTATTTTTGCGGCTCCCTTTATAAAGCTCTACATGTTTTCATATCGTAAATGAGGAAATTCTAGGAGGAAGATGAATGCAGTGCATAAGCGCAATCTATTATTGTATGCATAAGATGTAGATTTTATGGCGATTTGTTTATACTCTTATGTTATCATTGATTGAAAGATGCCACAATGAACAGATTTTGTCGTAAATTGCCTATTTCACTATCTTCCTAGATTTTGGCTGAACATTTTTTTATAGCATCTCTTTCAGCTGCTATAAATCTCACTCTTTCGACATTTAAGCAGGAGTTTTCGTTTGATAATCCGACATTTTTTTATTTTCTTTGCACATTTCTTTTCCTCTTTTCTGCAGCCTTCCTTGTCTTTTTACAGTTATTTAAGAAACATTGCATCATCTAAAGAAAATGGTAAGATACTAATAGGTACTTATATACATTTAGAGGTGAATTTATTATTTATGTTAATTGTTATGCTTAGCTTATTAGGAGTTTCCTTCCTTTTATTTATCTTTTCTTTTTTTGCAAAAGATCCCTATAAATCAATGCAGGATACAATTGATCAGCTTTCTTTACAAACATACCAGGAATTGCATAAAGTGAAAAAAAAATTAAAACTATTGGAAGAAGAGCTTTTATTAGATGAGGTTGATTTTTCCTCCCATCCTAGCACAGCATCTGTAAAAGCAAATACAGACAGCTCCATTCATGCTATTATTAAAAATCAAGTATGGTCATTAGCCTCCCAGGGCGTGCCTGTTGAGCAAATTGCCAGCCAATCATCATTATCTATCGATGCAGTGCAGCGTATTATTATGGAAACAAAATAGAAAGGAAAACTACATGAATAAATATAAAATCAGATCCTTCGCATTTGGCATGTTTTTTTCTGTTTCCCTAGTAGGCGTTTTTTATTTTTTGGAGGATAAAGATAAAAACACTGACATAAACCCAAGCCTAGAAGAAGCAAAAAGCATCGTGATGAACAAAGGATATACAATCGTAAGCAAAACAGATTATGAACAGCTTCAAACAAAATTAGCAGCACTTGAAAAACAAAACAACGCTTTATCTAATGAATCAGAAGACTCAAAAACGGAAACTGAAAAAACAGCGCCCCTCTCTTATCAGCTGCGTATTGTAAAAGGGATGAGCACAGAAGAAATCGCCAAAAAGCTCACAACGCATCATATGATTAAAAATGAAAAGAAATTTGCACAGTTTTTAATCCAAAAAGGCTACCATAAAAAAGTTCAAATTGGAAAATATACGATTAAAGAAGATATGACTTACAAACAAATTGCAGAACTAATTACAAAATAATGCTTGCCAAAGGATATTCAGCACATCAAAAAACCTCCTGCCTCCTTGATTATACAGCTGCATAATCAAGGGATAGGAGGTTTTTATTACCAGTCGTAATGTCTTCCTTTTACAAGGTAAAAAATATTTTCGGCAATATTGGTTGTATGGTCTGCTGCTCGCTCGAGATATCTGCAAACAAATGAAAGCTGCGAGATTTGCTGCACAAATTCAGGTTTTTGTCTGCTGATTTCCATAAGTTCACGAATGGCCTGTGTATTTAAATCATCTACTTCATCATCCATTTCGGCAATTTTTTTTGCTAGCTTTACATCCTCTTCATTATAAGCTTTTAATGCTAATTGAAGCATATTGCTTGTAACATCCAACATTTTTTTCACATGGACAATTGGCTTTACCAGTTCTTGATTGCCGATGCGGATAGTTGCTTTGGCAATATTGACAGCAAAATCAGCAATTCTTTCAATATCTGTGGCAATTTTAATGCCAATAATAATTCTGCGCAAATCGATAGCAACAGGCTGCTGTTTGGCAATCAGCAAAATGGCAAAGTCATTAATATCTTCATACATCATATCTGCTTTTGCATCATTATCAATAATTTCAAGGGCCAAATCAACATTTTTCGTTTCTAATGCTTCTAATGATTGATGCAATGCCTCAATCGAAAATTCGCCAATCTCTAATAATTTTGTTTGTAGCTCTTGTAACCCTAATTCAAATTTTTCTCTAACGACCATATTTATGTTTCTCTCCTTCTTGTAAACTAATCTAAAGCCTTAGCCAAATCGGCCAGTAATATAATCTTCTGTTCGCTGATCTTTAGGATTAGAGAAAATTTTATCTGTTTGGTCATACTCCACTACTTCTCCATTAAGGAAAAAAGCTGTTTTATCAGAAATGCGCGCAGCCTGCTGCATATTATGTGTCACAATAATAATGCTGAAATTTTCTTTTAGCTCATGAACTAGTTCTTCTACTTTCAAAGTGGAAATAGGATCAAGTGCAGAAGTGGGTTCATCCATTAAAATAACATCTGGTTCAATCGCTAAGCATCTTGCAATGCATAGACGCTGCTGCTGGCCCCCTGACAAGCCAAAAGCATTTTGATGAAGGCGGTCTTTTACCTCATCCCAAATAGCTGCACCTCTTAAACTTTTTTCGGCAATATCCATTAAGATTTTTTTATCGCGAATGCCATGAATTTTTGGTCCATACACAACATTTTCAAAAATAGATTTAGGGAAAGGATTTGGCTTTTGAAAAACCATGCCCACTTTTGTGCGCAGCTCTTCCACTCCATAATCTTTATCAAAAATATTTCGGCCGCGATAGTTTATTTCACCAGACGTTCGTACACCTGGCACTAATTCAATCATGCGATTTAATGTTTTAATATACGTAGACTTTCCGCATCCTGAAGGTCCAATAATGGATGTCACTTCATTTTCCTTGATATCTAAATTAATATTTTTTAATGCATGATTTTCCCCATACCAAAGATTTAATTGTTTTGTTTCATATACGCTTTGTTTGATTTGCATTTCTTTTTCAACCTCTGCATTTTTTGCTTCCGGCTTTTGCATTACTGATATATTCACTGGAAATCCCCCTTCTGTAGCTAATAATTAATAACGCTTTTGAAATTTATTTCGAATCAAAACAGCTATCGAGTTCATGACAATCAATAACAACAATAAAACGATAATGCCTGCTGCTGCTAAACCTTGAAACTCTTCTTGCGGTCTGCCTGTCCAGTTATATATTTGCATTGGCAATACAGTAAACATATCAAATACCGTTCTCGGCAAAAATGCTAAGAAAAGTGGGAGTCCAAGCACTACAAGAGGGGCTGTTTCCCCAATGGCACGTGATAAGGCCAAAATCCCGCCTGTTAATATGCCAGGTATGCTTGCTGGCATCACCACACGAACAATGGTCTGCCATTTGGTTGCACCCATTCCAAGAGATGCTTCTCTTAATTCATTTGGCACAGAACGAACGGCTTCTTGAGAAGCAACAATAATAACAGGCAGCACTAGCAAACTCATCGTTAGCCCTGCTGCTAAAACACTGGTTCCCAATGTTAATGCACGCACAAACAATGTTAGTCCCAATAAGCCAAATACAATGGAAGGAACACCTGCAAGATTGGATATATTAATCTGAATAAAATTTGTAAATTTGTTTTTTGGAGCATATTCCTCTAAATAAACAGCAGTTCCAACCCCAATCAATAAGGAAACAGGGGCAACAACCGCCATTAGCCACACAGTTCCAATTAATGCTGTATACACACCCGCCTGCTCTGGCTTACGAGATGGCAAACTTTGCAGAAACTGCAGGTCCAAATAGCCAATTCCTTGATTTAATACCCTATAAAAAAGAATGCCTAAAACAACTAGCCCAAACATCGTTGCGCAGAAAAATAATATTTTTAAAATGCTGTTTGTTATGATTCGCGACTTCATTTGTTGCAGTACTTTTGTATGGTCAACCAGTTTCATTAATATTCCTCCCTAAACTTTCGAGAGATAAATTGTGCAAGCAAATTCATCAGTAAAGTAAATAGGAATAAAGTAAAACCAACCGCATAAATACTGTAATAGATGGTTGTACCGTATCCTGCATCACCTTGAGAAACTTGAACAATATATGCTGTCATCGTTTGAATGGATTCTGTTACATTTAGATTTAGGTTTGGTGTGCTTCCTCCGGCAACTGCAACAATCATCGTCTCACCAATTGCTCTTGATAAAGCTAAAACAATGGAAGAAACAATTCCTGAAACGGCAGCTGGCAGAACCACTTTTAAAGAAACCTCAAGCTTGGTTGATCCAAGAGCAAGGGCTCCTTCACGCATGGATCTTGGTACAGAGCTCATTGCATCCTCAGATAGAGATGCAATCATTGGTGTAATCATAATGCCGATGACAATACCAGGACTTAGCGCATTAAACATTTCCAAGGAAGGAATAATTTCTCTTAGTAAAGGCGTTACAAATGTTAAAGCAAAAAATCCATACACAATAGTTGGAATGCCTGCAAGCACTTCTAATATCGGCTTGATGATGCGTCTTGCCGCATCGCTTGCGTATTCACTTAAATAAATGGCGGAGCTAAGCCCAATCGGCACTGCAACAATTCCTGCAATTAATGTTACTTTGATGGTTCCTGCAATTAATGGCAGGATGCCAAAAGAACCTGGATCAGAAAATGGATACCATTTTTTTGCTGTTAAATATTCTATAATAGAAACATGCTCAAAAAAGGTAAATGTTTCAACAATTAATGTTAAAAGAATGCCTATTGTTGTTAAAATCGAAAGAATGGCTGTTACCAGCAATACTTTCGGCATTATTTTCTCTAATAGTTGAGTTGCACTTGCTTTTTGCTTTTTGTCTTCAATCATTTTTTGAACAGAATATGATTGATGCGTTGATTCATGTACACTCATTTTTAAATCCCCCTTTATCCACATGCCAAGATGGAAAGCCTTTTAGTAAAAAGCTTTCCATTTACCTCTTTACTTAACTGCTTTAATTGCTTCTAAGTCTTTTTTATATTCTTCATCTGGAAGTCTTACATAACCTACGTCTTCTGCAAGGTCAGCTGCGTTCTCAATTGTAAATTCAACAAAGTCTTTTACTTCTTCTTTTTTCAATGAATCATTTTTTACATATGTGAATAGCGGTCTTGATAGTGGTGAATATTCTCCACTTTTTACAGTTTCATTTGTAGGTTCAACAGGTCCATTTCCTCCATCAATTGGCACTACTTTTAATTTATCTTTATTTTCTGCATAATAAGCATATCCAAAGTAACCTATAGAGCTTTTGTCTCCCGTAACCCCTTGCACTAATACATTATCGTCTTCTGATAAAGTTGCTTTTTCATTTATTTGCTTCCCTTCTAAAATAACTTCATCAAAATAATCGAAAGTTCCAGAATCAGTACCTGGTGAATATAATTTTATTTCTTCCTCTGGCCAGCCTTTACGGATATCAGACCATTTTTTTGTTTTTCCATCTTCTAGCCAGATTTTCTTTAATTCATCTATTGTTAGATGATCCACCCATGTATTTTCTTTATTTACTACAACAGATAATCCATCATATGCTAGTCGTAATTCTGTATAATCAATGCCTTTTTCTTCTAACTTTGCTTTTTCTTCGTCCTTAATCGGGCGTGATGCATCACTCAAATCTGTTTCTCCTGCAGCAAATGATTTAAATCCTCCGCCTGTTCCTGAAGAAGCGACAGAAACTTTTACTTTAGGCTGTTCCATTTGATATTCTTCTACAACAGCTTCCATTATTGGATAAACCGTTGACGATCCATCAATTTTTATTTGTCCTTGAAGTTGCTTTTGCGCTGAATCGCTATTTGCATTATTTGCTCCTGTACCGCCGCAAGCAGCAAGTGTAAGTACAGCTCCAATCATTGCTACAGATCCTATTCTTTTTAAGCTCTTCATTGTCTTTATTCCCCCTAAGGATGTTTGTTTTGTTTATATGTTAACTATAATCTCCTTGTATTAATGCAGTTTTAATCAAATGTAAAGCTTGTGTAAATTCACTAGAGTAAATAGATGCAATGTTTTTATCCATAAAAAAAGGGTAAAACTATTTTCCCTAGTTTTACCCTAAAATAATATGCTATTCTTTTTTATCTTAATCTTTATCTTTTGATTGGCGCTCTTTTTTCAAATCGAAATATGCATCCAATACTCTTTCGCCAATGTTTTTGTTTATCCCATTGTCTACACTGCCCTGATATGCCCATGGAACCAATACTGCCATCGCCACTTCTGGATTATCAGAAGGCGCATAGCTGATTAAACTTAAGTTCATCACTTCTGGAGGCTCATCATAATTGCTTCTAGCCGGACCATCATAAAAGGCTTGCGCTGTTCCTGATTTTGCAGCAGGAGAATAGGATTTCCCCCCTAATGCACTGTATACTGTTCCTTTAGGAGTTTGCGCAACCATTTTAAACCCTAGCTGCACCCTTTCTATCCACGATTGTTTTGCATCAATTGTATTTAATACTTTTGGTTTAATGGTTTCCACTATTGGACCAAGCTCATTTTCATCAGAAACCGGCTCCCGGATTTCTTTGACAATATGCGGCTCCATGCGTTTTCCGCCATTGGCTATTGTTGAAACATATTGGGCCAGCTGCATATTTGAATATGTGTCATATTGTCCAATTGCCAAGTCAAGCAAAAATCCTGGCTTTAGACTTGCCCCTTTAAAGCCAGTTTGTTCATTAGGAAGATCTATTCCTGTTCTGACCCCCAGCCCAAACTGTGCATAATAATTTCTCATTGTCGTAAAAGCAGATGTATTAAGATCTAGCGGCTGGTTGTATGCATATGTCCCGCCGGCAATTTTGATTGCCGTTCTGAACATATACACATTGGAAGATCTTTGCAATGCTGTTAAATCATTAATATCCCCCATATATGTCCATGATTTTTTTAATGGGGTGCCGGCGATTTTTAATCCTGTGTCGCTTTGCACTGTTCCTGGAGAGATAGCGCCTGTTTTATATCCGGCCAAAACAGTCGCTCCCTTTACAACAGAACCTACATTATAGGTTGTTGTAATATTTCCAAGCGCATCATCTGTCATTTCTGTTTTTCCGGTTTCAGAATTCTTCTCTAATCTTTTTCCAGCCATCGACAGCACTTCACCAGTATCTGGATCCATCAGCACTACATAGGCACGGTCTAAAAGACTTGTGCCAGCCGATTGTTTTGCACGGCGCAGCTCTTCTTCAATAATTTTTTCGACTTTTAACTGCAGCTCCATATCAACAGAAAGAACTAAATCATTGCCTCTTTGTCCTTCTGCAATAACCTCTGTACTTGTGATATTTCCAGATTTATCGGTTTTATTGCGCACTTTTTCTTTTTGGCCTTTTAGTACATCTTCATATTGCAGCTCTAAATAGCTTGTGCCGACACGATCGTTGCGGCTGTATCCTCTTGACTCATAATACTCTAGTTTCTCTGCTGGCAATCCCTTTTCTGATGAACTGACATTTCCGAGCACTGATTTTAATGTATCTTTAAATTTATACATGCGGTCCCAATCAGTTGTTGTCTCCACGCCGGGAAGAGATTCTAGATGCTCACTGACAACAGCAAGCTCTTCATCTGTTACATCTTCATTTTTCACCATTTGAGGCGTTAATTTATAGCCGCTTGAAAACTCGCGATAAACAGCTATCACTTCTAAATCGCTTTGTGTTAATGTATTTAATTCTTTTTCTGTAATCCGCTTTAGCTGCAGCTTGTATACTTGTTGATTGTATTCATCTTCATCTGTATATTTTTTCTGCAATTCCTTTTTTTCTGCCGCAGACACTTTTTCTTCAGCTTCTTTTGGATTTTTTATAATCCAATAATCTTGTTTATCCCGCTCTGTTACTTTTTTTGTATCTTTTTTAATATATTTTGCCAAAAGTTTTGCTGTTTTCAGCATTTCCTCTTGCTTAACGCCAGTGTTTGTATAGGTTATGGCATTTTTTGCTTTATTATCAACAATTATTTTTCCTGTTGTATCATAAATTTTCCCACGAGGCACAGATGTATTTACGGTGACATCTTCTGTTTTTTCCAATTCTCTTTTATAATCTTCTCCGTAAACAATCTGCACAAATCCCAACCGGAGAATCAATGCAGAAAATAATAAAAATACGGCGAAGAAAATAATATTAAGACGAATTGGTATAGTTTTCTTTTTTTTCCTTTTTCCCAACTTCCATCCACACTTCCTTCAAATCAATTCTTGTTCTATTGTAATAGAAATGGCTCGATAATTCTATCAATAACCTATTGGAATAAATTACTAGATTCATTTTATATAATAAGTGTTCTTTTCGCTACTTTTCTTGTTTATCTTACTATTTTCCTTTAGCGTCCTTTTTATTTAGAAAAAAGCTAAAAATAAAGGGACTTGTAACTATACCTCTTTATAAAATGAAACTTCAATCAGTGGGGGGTTCTACTGCCCGTTAATGCGTGCTAAAAAAATTCATTTAAATTTTTTCTATCTATTTCTTCCTCGCAAAAAAAGCCGTAAACCATGATGAATCATCGCTTACAGCTTCCGTTATTTCTATTTGCACTTTTTAGTCAGCTGCTTTTTATTTAGCAGCTTCTTCTTTTTTCATTTCAAAATATTTATCCAGCACGCGTTTTCCAATCGTTAAGTTTGGCGATGGCCCGCTGTTTGTTGTATACACCCACGGAACGAGCACTGCCATTGCCACTTCTGGATTTTCATATGGCGCATACGTAATTAAACTGAGATTCATTACTTGCGGCGGCTCACTGTAATTGCTGCGGAGTGGTCCATCATAAAATGCTTGAGCTGTTCCTGTTTTTCCTGCCGGCTGATAAGAAGCTCCTGAAAAAACCTTTCCTGTGCCGCTAGTCATTACCATACGAAATCCTTTTTGGACTTGCTCCATCCATCCTGGTTTTAAGTCGATCTTATTTAATACTTTTGGCTGAATTTCCTGCACCATGCCGCCAAGTTTTTCTTCCCCTAAAGATGGGTCTCGTATTTCTTTTACCATATGCGGCTGAATGCGGTAGCCCCCATTGGCAATTGTCGAGGCATACTGGGCAAGCTGCATATTGGTATATGTATCATATTGGCCAATCGATAAGAACATGAGATTACCAGGTGTTTGTGTATCTTGACCTTTAAAGCCTACCATTTCATTTGGAAGATCAATACCTGTTCGAGTACCAAGTCCAAATTCGCCAAATGAGTTGCGAATAGTGGACATAGCCTCTGCGGTGCGGGTATCTAATGGCTGTCCATAACTATAGTGTCCTTTTCCAATCGCAATCGCTGTTTTAGCCATATAAACATTGGAAGATTGCTGCAATGCCGTTAAATCATTAATGTAGCCCATTGTTTTCCATGATTTAAACGGAGGGGATCCTTTTACTTGCATCACTTCATCATTTATTACAGAATACGGCTTAATAACCCCTTCCTTGTAGCCTGTCAGCACCATTGCCCCTTTTACGGTGGATCCTACATTATAGGAAGTTGTAATATTTCCAAGAGCAAAATCCTGCACTTCTTGATTGCCGTTATCATCTTTGCCAAGCATTTTGCCGGCCATTGTCAAAATTTCTCCTGTTTTTGGGTTCATTAACACTACAAAGGCTCTGTCTAAAAAGTAAGTTCCGGCATAGCCTCGTTTTGTTTTTTTCAATTCTTCCTCAATAATTTTTTCGACCTCTAGCTGCAGTTTCATATCAATTGTCAACACAAGATCTTTTCCTGATTCACCATCTGTTAACGTTTTCGAATCAACAATATTGCCTGTTTTATCTTTTATATATTTGATTTTCTTTTTTTGTCCTTTTAAAACATCCTCATATTGGTTTTCTAAATAGCTGAGGCCGACACGATCATTCATGCTGTAGCCTTTTGCCAAATAGCTGTCTTTTTCTTCAGCAGGAACGCCTCTTTGAGAGCTTGATACATTGCCGAGCACTGTTTTTAAAGTAGAGCCATAAGCGTACATTCTATCCCAATCCTTTGTTGTATCCACGCCTTTGAGTTCTGCCAAATGTTCACTGACTCTAGCAAACTCTTCATCTGTTACCCCATTATTTTTGACAATTTGCGGTGTATAGTAATAGCCGCTGTTAAACGCTCTGTAGATTGCCAAAGTTTCCAGCTCAAATTTAGAAAAACTACTAATCTCTTCTTTCGTAATTCTTGAACGAAGAAGCTCATTATAAGCCTTTTGATACTTTTTCGCATCGTTTTTATATGTCTCTTGCAGCTGGGCATCTTCTTTTTTTGTCACTTTTGCCTTTGCTTCTTTTTCATGCAGAAGAATCCAATAATCAATTTTATCTCTTTCTGTAATTTTTTTCAGATCATCTTCTGTATCCATTTTTATTAGTCTAGCAAGCTTTTCTGCAGTTTTTTGCATATCTTTTGCTTTTACATCCCAGTTGGTGTACGTAATGGCATTTTTCGCCTTATTGCTGACAATATTATGGCCATTTCGATCATACATTTCTCCTCTGGGAACTTGCGTACTGATAATCACATCTTCCTTTTTTTCTAACTCTCTTTTATAATCGTCGCCATAAACAATCTGCACAAATCCTAAACGCAGAATTAACGCAGAAAACAGCAAAAATATAACAAAAAATAAAAGATTTAACCGAAGTGGAAATTGATTTTTTTTCTTTCTCTTTTTTTCCCCCATTGAAAACACCACACTTTCTCCACCCTGTTATTTTATCGAATAACTTTGGATATATCTAGGATAATTGCTAATTTGGTGGAATTTATTCATCATCATCATATATAAACAAAAGGACTGTATAGTAAGTTTAAGCGACTTACTATACAGTCCGACTGATGAAGAATTTTTATCACTATTTAATGGGCTTTTGTCCCCAGCTAAGGGATATGGAGAGAAATCAAAAAATCTAAGCGGACAGAAACTTATCTGTAAAAGCCTGATTGGTTCACCTAACAATCAGCGTGGACTTGGAGCCCCCTCACTCGTTGTTAGTTTGACTTTATTTTGTTATGTTTTTCCTTTGTTCAAAATGAATATTTTTTGTCCAAAAATAAATAATCGTATGCCCCGTGCCTAAGAAAAACAAAATGTATGGCAGCACCTTATCTGGATTAAAAAAACTGACTCCAACAATAAAAACCAATACAGACAATAATCTTCCCAAATTTAAATACATTTCGCGAACAACGATGTACTCAATTCTCATCTCTCCTGCATTCCAGCCTCTTCCAATTACATCAAATGTTAAGCTAGTATAAGGAACCAAAATTAACGGATACGCTACCGCTATTATGCCTGCATAAATCAGCAATTTCATATAAGAAAAATCAAAAATGATAATAAACATGGAGAAAAACAGCAAAATTCCTCCACTTAAAATAGCTTTATTGCGATTATTATTTTTGATTGTTCTCGAAACAATATAATAGGCAATAAAAGAAATTCCTGAATTGATTAAGCCAAACTTCCCTAATGCCATTTCGCTTCCAGTTGCAATAAACACAAATACAGTTATCATAAAAGCGAAGGTGCCTTCCCTTATTCCTTGGAAAAAATGCGCATTTGTTATATACTTCCAATTTTTGTTATTTTGCCTTTCTTTAATAATTCTTGCAAATAAATATTGCCCACTAGCAGGACGCCTTTTCAAAAAGAAACTTAACACTACAGCCAATGAAAATAAACCAAGAGACATTCCAAATACAATCATATATCCAGTAGATTTAGTCAAGGAAGAAATAATATATCCAGCTAAAATAGGCCCAATCATTCCTCCAGCAGACGTTAAAATGCCTAAAAACCCATTAAAAAAATCTCTTGTTTCTGGCTCTGTCACTTCAAATGTCAATACATTAAAAGCAAGCCAGTAAAAACCATACCCTATACCAAGGAGACATCCCAATAGCAGCAAAAAGGAGGAAGCTCTGTCTCCTATAAATAAAACAGCTAAATAAAATACAGCTAAAAAGATAACTCCTATCCGCAGCACAATTACTCGATCTATCTTTTTTGCCCATCTTCCTGCTAAAATAAAGGTAGCTAACTGCAAAATAATAATCGCCATATTATACAAGCCTAAATCTTTAAATTCACCAGACTGCTTCCATAAAAAGATATTTACGAAAGTATTGGAAAGAGCGACGCTTAAGGAGTAAAGTCCTCCAATAAGCAACAATAAGTTCAAATCTTTTGTCAATTCTACATCGCCAAGCAATTTATTTTTTATCATAGAAAAACTCCCCTTTGTTCTAGGGTAGTTTCTATCAAAAATTAGTTTGTTATACATGCAAGCTAGGAGAAAACAAATAATACGAAATAAGCACAAGTTATGGAAAAAAACCGAACAATTCCATATTTTTGCATCATTATAAAAAAAGCAAAACCCACTAGCCTAGACTAGCGGGTTTTGCTTTTTTTATTATTATTTTGCAGCTGCAAAACGTTTTGCTACTTCTTCCCAGTTAATTACATTAAAGAAAGCATTAATATACTCTGGACGACGGTTTTGGTAGTTTAAGTAGTAAGCATGTTCCCAAACGTCTAAACCAAGAACTGGCGTTTTGCCTTCCATTAATGGAGAATCTTGGTTCGGTGTGCTGGTTACTTCTAACTCACCGTTGTTTACAGCCAGCCAAGCCCAGCCAGAACCGAAGCGTGTAGTAGCTGCTTTAGAGAATTCTTCTTTAAAGTTAGCAAAGCTGCCAAACTTGCTGTCAATAGCGCTAGCTAAATCGCCAGTTGGCTCTCCGCCGCCTTGAGGAGAAATTACTTGCCAGAATAATGAATGGTTAGCATGTCCGCCACCATTGTTGCGTACTGCAGTGCGTACATTTTCAGGTACTGCATCTAAATTAGAAACCACTTCTTCTACTGTTTTAGAAAGCAATTCTGCATTTCCTTCTAAAGCATTGTTTAAGTTTGTAACATATGTGTTATGGTGTTTCGTATGGTGAATATTCATTGTTTCTTTGTCAATATGTGGCTCAAGTGCATCATATGCATATGGTAATTGTGGTAAAGTGAAAGACATTATTAATTCCTCCTATGTATTAGAATAACTTATTAAAGTTCCATCCCATACAGGCAGCAAATTCCCTGTTGATACACTGCCAATATAAGAAGTCCTTTTTACTAACATTAACAAACTTTTCCTACATTTTCAATCATTATGCTTAGGGGATGAACAACATTACAATCCCCCAAATACCATTTTTTTAAACCCAATTTGCTAAAAAAAAGCAATTTTTTTAACTTGTGATGTAACTCACTCTGTCTGTTCCTAATTATTCCTTGCTCCTTCGAGAGCCTTGAATAATTATTTATTATATAAGTTCGAAAAATTGTCATTTATGTCATTTTTCCTCTTGTATCAATGATTTCATCTTTTATTTGATTGTCCGCTCTTTCTTTTTACCATTTTTTAACATATAAAAGATTGACAATCTTTTCACAATATCCTTTAATCAAGATGGGAGAACAATTAGAGGAGTGCAAAATATGACAGAAATTCAATTATCTTTATACAGTTTATTAATTCAAAATTTTTTTGATATAAACAAAATTATCCATGTAAAAAAAGGAACCCTATTGTTCCAAGAAAAAGAACCTGTTCATCAAATTTTCATCTTGTTACATGGCACATTATCATTAGGGAGAGTCCATGAAAAAGGAAAAGAATTCATCTTAAAAATATTGCATGATGAAGATCTTCTGCTAGAATACAATTTATTTAAAAGTGCTCCTAAATATCATTTCTTTTCTAGAACAATGACTGACTGCGAAATACTGGCAATTGACCGAAAGGAATTTGAGGAAGCTGTCCTTAAAGACCCTATTCTTTTAACTGCCTTAACCACTTGGCTGAGCAATGGCTATTTAAAAGCACATATGAAATGCCAGGATTTAATAATGAATGGAAAAAAGGGCGGCTTATACAGCATTTTAATACGATTATGCCATTCCTTTGGAAAAAAAACAGAAGAAGGCATTTTAATCGATTTCCCGCTGACTCATCAAGAATTGGCAAATTTGACATATGGCACAAGAGAAGTAATGCAGCGCATTTTAAAAGAGCTTCGAGAAAATGGGATCATCTCCTATTCTAATCAAAAATTCACCATTAAAAACCTTGCCTATTTGAAAAAAGCGGTGGATTGCCAAAATTGCTCTGCAGATATATGCGGTTTAAACTAAAATCTAAAAATGTTCGAGCAAACAAGAATCAATTTGCTCGAACATTTTTTAGATCACAACGACTAAAAAATAAATAATCATGATTGTTTGAATAAGTCCTTTTGTAATAATGCTGCTGAAAAAGCCAATTACAGAGCCCATGCCAACCTTTAATGCCGTTTTCCAATTCGCTTTGCTGACCAAAAGCTCAGCAATGAAAGCACCTAAAAATGGTCCAATTATTATTCCTGCTACAGGAATAACAAAAGGCCCAGCCAGAAGGCCGATTGTACTGCCCCATATCCCTGCTTTTGTCCCTCCATACTTTTTCACTCCAACTAAATTGGCTAAGTAGTCAGCAAAAAATAATAGAAGCACAAACATTCCTTGAATGCTCCAAAAAAGAATGGAAAAAGAAGCAAAATTATAAAATAAACCATATCCTATAAAACCAGCTAAAATAAACAACACACTAGGAATAATAGGATATACAAGCCCAATATATGCAATAACAAAAAGCACGCCGATAATCGTCCAATAAATATAATCCATATTTTCTCCTTTTAGTTTTGGCTGTTTTTTATCTATCTACCCCAATTTCTCCTAAATATGCTGCACCCTATTTTTTACCCCTCTTCTATTAAATTATGCCCAAAACTTGTATCTATCCTTATCCGAGGATAAAATAGTAATGAATCTTTATAAGGGTGTGTCAAAATGAATATTTTTAAGCAGTTGTACAAAAGCATCTATTCTCCAAAAGATATAGCGAGCACTCGCTTGCAAGGAAAGGGGAAAACGATCCTTTATCTTATCTTGCTAACCTTGTTGGCCTCCATTCCTACTTTATATTATTTAAGCAGCGGGATTAATGAGGGGGTTCAATCGTTATCGAATACATTAGAAGAAGAGTCCCTTTCTTTTTCTATAGAAAATAATGAACTGAAGTCTAATGCAAAGGAACCTACCATTATAAATAAAGATAATTTAACTATTATTGTCGACTCTACAGGTACATACGAGGAAAGCAGCATTAGTGCATCCGGCAATACAGTTGCATTGCTCCAAAAGGAATTTATTATTGTTGCTTCAGGGCAGTCCCAAGCATTTGAATATTCAAGCTTCGGCAATGTAAACATTACAAAAGAAGATATTGCTGCTTCTCTTGATGCATTTGATGCTATGCTTCCAATACTTATAACCATTTTAGCAGTTGTTTATTTTATTATGCTGCTTCTGTCCAAAACAATAGAGGCATTTGTATTTGCCCTTTTTGGCAGTTTTTTTGCAAAAACAATGAGACGAACATTAACATATGGACAACTTTGGAGAATTACCGTGTACAGCCTGACGCTGCCAACACTATTTTTCTTTATTATGGATGCATTGCAAACAACTGTACCAAATGGCATGCTCTTAAATTGGGTCATCACTTTATTTATGCTATTCCTTAGCATCAAAGAAGTTCCGATTGAACAGCAGCCTAAAGAAACAATTGAATAACAGAAATAGAAAGGATAGAAGTCAGTGAAACAGCTTCTATCCTTTTTATTTCTGTTATCATCGCTGTATTTGCAAGGAAAAGCACCACTTCTGGCCCTGTCATCATCAATCATCTCTCTCCCTGCACCTTCAATTTCCACTTGGCAGAGATGGTTTTTAGCCATTACATTAAAAATTCATTCGAAACTGTTTTGATTGTTTGTGCTAACTCGGCTAGCTTTTCATTTACTTTCGCATTTGTTTTTACACCTTCTTGATGCATCTCAGCAATATCTTTCATTTCATCAGCATTTGCCAATGTTTGCTGGCTAATTGCTGCTAGTTGCAAGGAGGAATTCTCCATAATAGGCAAAAAGTTGTGAAGCTCCTTTAATTTTTCCTGATTCATAGTCAATTCCTTACTAACAATTTTAATTCCCTGCAATAATTCATTAAAAGAAGTGCGGCTTTCTTCGGAAGTTTGCGAGCATTTAATAAATTGGTTTGTAATTTGCACCATTTCCTCCGAAGCTCTTTCAGCAATTTTATCCATTTCTTGTGTAAATGCATTAATTTCTTCTGTTGCTTTTTTCGATGAATTTGCCAAATTTCTAACCTCCTCTGCTACAACCGCAAACCCTTTGCCATTTTCCCCAGCTCTTGCTGCTTCAATCGAGGCATTTAAAGCAACTAAATTTGTCTGATCTGCTAGTTTCCGAATAGACAAAATAATATTCCCAATCGACAGCGACTGCTCCTTAACTTGTCCAATAGTTGTGGCCATTTCTCCGACATCAAAATGCAGAGTGCGTAAAAATTGAAATAATTCTTTGATTTTTCTTTCCCCAATATATGCACATTCATTCATAGTTTCCGTTTTTTCATTCATGTCATACATGCTTGCTGAAACATGCTCAACTGTTTCTTTCATTTCTTGAAATGCCTCAATGGTGCTATCGGAACATACAGCCGTTTCATTTGCCCCCTTTTTCACTATCATAATCATGCTAGTTAAAAAATCATTTTTTTCTATCATCATATTAGAATGTCCGTGAAGCATATGACCTGTTTTCGACAAATCCCCACTGGACAATTGTAATTGCGTAAGCACTCTTTTTATTTTATCTATCATCGTTTGATAACTTTGCACCAATGATTGAATCTCTGGAATAGAGGTATTGCTTGCTACTTTTACTCCTAAATTTCCTTTGCTTACTTCGCTCATCGTATTACATAGATCATTTAAAGGCTTAACAATACTTCGCACAATAACAAGAATCATTAAGATAGCAATAATCATACTAATACTAGAAACAAATAGAATTATTTGGCTTATCTCCTTTACCTCTTGCAAATAATCATCTTGAGGAACTGCAATAACATAGATCCCTTTTAATTCTTGAATAGTTATAAAAGCAATAGAATATTTTTTCTTTGCAATTTTCTTCTCTATTACACCGCTTTCTTTTTGGCGCATTTCCTTTACAACATGATTTGGCAGCTGAAGTGCTGCATTATTATTGACACGAAAGGATTTCACTTCTTTATCTGTTACTAAATAAAATTCTCCCTGAATATTATCTTTCAAAAAATCTGCTTCTTGACTATGTACGACCTGTTCTATCTTTTTTTGAAATTTTTTTTGATCATCTACATATGTGAACATAATATTTTGGGCCATAATATAAGTTGCTTTTGTTTCTTTGGCAAGGCGCTGATGCATCAGCTCCACTGCCAAATCCTTTGATTTTGTTACAGCAGCATATGTAATAGATAAAGCCATTAATACTAGCAAGCCAACAATTAGCAGTAGCAAGCGTTTCCGGATGGTTAAATTCCACCTTCTCTTTTGTGCAGCCATCTTTTTTTTCATGAAGTTCCCTCCCTATGCCTATTGTGCCAGTCCATTGTTAACCTTTTGTAAAGGAAAGGTAAATTCTTCTTAAATATATTACTTTTTTCCTATCTTTTACTTCCTACTATTTTCTCTAGCAAATGACCAGGCATATTGGTGAGAGACTCAGCATATCTTATACAAATCTAGCATTTATCCTATGTAATCAGGAGGCTTCGGAAACAATGAAACGGCTTGCTGCTACCTTTCTTGTTTTAGTTACCATCTATGTTATCTACTTTGATTTAAGCCACGGCACTCTTCCCTATACACAAGAATCAATTCCTGCTTCACAAGCAGTTCCTGTCAATGCTGATGATTCTGGATCTTCTGCCTTTCCTTCTTTTGATTACAAAGTGAAAGCAGGAGATACTGCTCTATTAATAATAGAAAAACAATTAAATAAAAATATTCCCGTAACTATCGATCAATTGGTTAAAGACTTTAAGCAATTAAATAACGGCATATCGCCGGAAAATATCCAAATTGGAAAAGTATATCACTTTCCTGATTATACAAACAGTGGAACTTAAACAGCCTTTTTAAATAAATTTGTGCTGTTGGCAAAAAGCCTCTCCCGCTAAAGGATGCTTTAAACGAACGATTATTTTTTCAGCTATTTCCCTTATTGGAAAAATAAAATCAACTGTAAAAAACAGCAAGTTCCTTGTCAATTTTGATATATCATTGTTACAATAGGAAAGGTACATTTTTAGTTTAAAAAACTTTATTTCATTTTATATTTGGCGTGTCCAATAATTAAAGGAGCGAATCACCATTGAGTGAAATTATACATCGTACAAAAACCCGACCAATTAAAGTAGGGAATTTAACAATTGGCGGAAACAACGAGTTAGTAATCCAAAGTATGACAACAACAAAAACCCATGATGTGGAAGCAACAGTTGCAGAAATAAAACGTCTAGAAGAAGCCGGATGCCAAGTTGTCCGTGTGGCTTGTCCTGATGAACGTGCAGCAAATGCCATTGCCGATATAAAAAAACAAATAAATATCCCCCTTGTAGTAGATATTCACTTTGATTACCGCCTCGCTTTAAAAGCAATTGAAGGCGGCGCCGATAAAATCCGCATCAATCCAGGAAATATCGGCAAAAAGGAAAAAGTGGAAGCTGTCGTAAAAGCGGCGAAAGCAAAAGGCATACCAATCCGCATTGGCGTAAATGCAGGGTCTCTCGAAAAAAGAATACTTGAAAAATATGGTTATCCAACAGCAGATGGCATGGTAGAAAGTGCTCTTCATCATATTAAAATCTTAGAAGACTTAGATTTCCATGATATTATCGTATCGATGAAAGCTTCTGATGTTAATTTGGCAATTGAAGCATATGAAAAAGCAGCCAAAGCATTTGATTACCCGCTGCATTTAGGCATTACCGAATCTGGTACATTATTTGCCGGCACGGTTAAAAGTGCGGCTGGTTTAGGAGCAATTTTATCTAAAGGCATTGGAAATACATTGCGCATCTCCTTAAGTGCAGATCCTGTAGAAGAAGTTAAAGTGGCCCGTGAACTGCTAAAATCATTTGGTCTCTCTTCTAATGCCGCGACACTGATTTCCTGCCCAACATGTGGGCGTATTGAAATCGATCTAATTTCCATCGCAAATGAAGTGGAGGAATACATCTCTACTATCAAAGCGCCAATTAAAGTAGCGGTGCTCGGCTGCGCTGTAAACGGTCCTGGTGAGGCGCGGGAAGCAGACATCGGCATTGCTGGAGCAAGAGGGGAGGGACTTTTATTCCGCAAAGGAAAAATTGTTCGTAAAGTTCCAGAAGAAACAATGGTTGAAGAATTGAAAAAAGAAATTGACATAATAGCAGAAGAATATTTTGCCAAAAAGGCAGCTGAAGAAGCAGAACATCTGGCACAACAATAAGTGAAACTTCAATCCATGATGGCATTACTGCCCGTTAAACAGCGATAAATCTGTTTGCAAAAAAACCGAAAGAAGCAATGCTTCTTTCGGTTTTTTCATTTAGCTTATTTAAAAGAATGGAGCAATAAAAATGCCAATAATGATGGAAATTGCTCCAAGAGAAATTGCCCAAGAACCTAGGGTAATAGCGCCTCTTCTTCTTGCCATAAACCCCATTACTATTCCTACTGCTCCAAGTATAATAGGCCAGAAAAACAAGGATAAAACAGATAAGATTAACGCAGTTATTCCTATCCCTTTTCCTCCTTCTTCCTCTCTTTCGATATGGCGTTCTCTACCGCTAAATCGAATGGGTGGTGCAACTTCAGCAGATGTTTCTTCTAAATAATTTTTCGGCGAACCATATTGCTCTCTATCTTGAAGGTCGTCTTTTTCATTGCTGTTGTACTCTGCCATGATGATCCCTCACTTTCTTTAAGTAGGAGCATTTATTATGATTTCCAATAAATTTATCTATATAGCTGTAAATGTTTAACACTGCTTACAAATGTCGTTTAAAAGTCTTGTCCAATATTTCTGCAAATAGCTTTTCCCCATTCCAATTATTTGTTAAGCTAATACAAGTAAATGAATTCATTAATAATAGAAAAAAGCGATCTGATCGAATGAGAAAAAGGAGCAAAGCATGAAAAAATTAAGATTTGGACTTGATATTGATGGCACTATTACAAGCCCTTCTACATTTGTGCCATATTTAAATGAAAGCTTTCAGCTAAATATTACATTAGAGGATATTAAAGAATATGATTTATATCCATTGGTTAATGTGCCTAAACAAGAATTTGATCAATGGTTTATTCAAAATGAACCAACAATTTATACAGCCTCTCCTCTTGCAGAAGGAGCCAATATTGTGCTGCAAAAATGGGCGCAAGAGTTTGAATTATACTTTATTAGCGCAAGAAGTGCCCACCTTTTAGAAATTACCAAAAAATGGTTTGTTCATAATGGCCTGACATTTGATCATATTGATTTGATTGGAACACATGATAAAATTTCAGCAGCAAAAAAACACAAAGTAGATATATTTTTTGAAGATAAACATGATAATGCGGTAATGATTCATGAGGCTTGCGGTATTCCTGTTATACTTTTTGATACACCGTATAATAGAGATCCCATCCCTGAAGGTGTAATTCGAGTGACAAATTGGAATGAAGCAGCTGAATGGGTAAATAAGTGGGCAAAATCAGCAAGTGTGCGCTAATATAATAAAAAAAGAGTAAATCAAGCTTTTTTGATTTACTCTTTTTAATGAATGCACTCTGGACATTTGCCGTATATTTCAAACTTGTGTCCAGAAATATCATATCCCTTTAAATTGTCGGTCAGTTCTACCATTGGACATGTAATAATTTCTTTTGTTTTCCCACATTCCAAACAAATAAAATGATGATGATGGTGGGAATGAGAACATGTAAAGCGAAAATGCTTTTCACCGCTTAATTCTGTCATCTCAAAAATATTTAAATCAACAAATAAAGAAAGGTTCCGGTAGATGGTATCAAAACTTAAACCGGGATAATCACTTTTTAGGGCATCGAGCACTTCTTTTGCTGTAATATATTTGTTTTTTTGGGCAAACAGCTCCAGCATATCCTCTCTTTTCCCCGTATGTTTATATCCTTTATCTTTTAATATTTCTAATGCTTGTTGAACATTCATTCTCCCATCTCCATTTTTATCTGTATTTCATACACTTTCTGCATATAGTAATGGTTACGATTTATCTAAAATAGTATACAAGAAGCATATAAAGAAAGCAAGCGCTTTTTATCACGCATTAATGACAATATCTACCTGGATTTCTTATTTCTCTTATCACCCTCAGTGAAGGTAAAAAAAACGTTAATGATTGATAAAAGTTATGCAATAAACCTCAAAAAATAGGCACAAATTTCATAGCTCCTTCATATGTTTAGAATGGGGAGTGATGACATGAAGATTTTTGAGAATATTATCAATCATAAGATCAGCAACATAACATCAACTGAATTATTAAAGTACAGCAAACAATTTAAAATTGCCCTTACAAATGAGGAGGCAGAAAAATTAGCCAATCACCTGCACGGCAAAAAAATTAATATTTTTAACCCAGCAGAAAGAGCACAGCTGGTAAAGGATATGGCTAAAATCACAAGTCCAGCCACTGCTAAAGAAGTTAATCAACTTTTCAACTTGTTTACAAGTTGAAAAACATGCCTTTGCATATAATCGATTTACAAATACATGTTAAAAGCCAGTTGGAAAGGAGTCCTTTTCAACTGGCTTCTTTATGCCTCCTAAACGACAAGCTTTGAAAATCAGCCGTTTCCTATTGACCTTGCATTATATCCTCTAGCAGATTATCGTTAAAGCTTTGTGCTTTCAGCATCGCAATTTCATGCTTATAAGGTGCTGCCTTATTATTTTTGTCTTCCCCAACAAATGGAGTCTCTAAAATTTTTACAATATCCATAAGTTGCGGATGATGAACAATTTTATTTAATGCCGCAAATCCAATATGGCCAAATCCAATATTTTCATGACGGTCTTTGCGCATGCCTCTCTCATTTTTGCTGTCATTAATATGAAGCACTTTTAACTTTTCCAGACCTATGAGGCGATCAAACTCATCAAGCACTCCATCAAAATCTTCCACAATATTATAGCCAGCATCATGCACATGGCAAGTATCAAAACAAACAGATAACTTGTCATTATATGTTACTCCGTCCATAATCATCGCAAGTTCCTCAAAGGTTCTGCCGCACTCTGATCCTTTTCCTGCCATTGTTTCTAAAGCAATTTGCAAATTCTCATTGCCTGTTAACACTTCATTAAGACCCTCAATAATGCGTTTGATGCCAGCTTCTGCCCCTGCGCCAACATGTGCTCCTGGATGCAAAACAATTTGTTTTGCTCCTAGACTTTCTGTCCGCTCAATTTCTGTACGCAAAAAGTTGACGCCAAGTTCAAAGGTAGCTGGATTGGTTGTATTGGCAATATTAATAATATATGGCGCATGAACGATAATTTCCTGAATGCCATGTTCCTCCATATGAAGTCTTCCAGCTTCAATATTTAATTCCTCGATTTTTTTTCTTCGCGTGTTTTGAGGTGCACCCGTATAGATCATAAAAGTATTGGCTCCATAAGAAACAGCCTCTTCACTTGCTCCTAATAACATTTTTTTGCCGCTCATGCTGACATGGGAACCTATTTTAAGCAACGCTTATCTCTCCTCTTTTCCTATAAAGTTGCACATTTTATCTTTTGGCCGTTTTCGCAAAGTTTGTGGCTTTTAAACAAGTAGGTTGATTGCGGTGAAGGGATGCTTGTTTTCCATGGGACGAGCGGTGGGTCTCCTCGCCGTTTGCGCTTGCGAAGACGCACCTTCCCCTGCAATCATCCCATTATAACCATGCTGTTATGCTTATCATTTATTCGAAAAACAGCCTATCTTTTTTTGCTTTTTATGCGTCTTTCTCTCTTTTTAATGCTTTCTACTTCACGCTGCATTTTCTTTTTATATCCTGGTTTTACTTTTTTTGGTTTTTGAACTAAAGATTTTGCCTTTGCATCAATGTCATCAGCTTGTCTTATACGTTTTTTTCTGCGGTTGCGGTCTTCTATTGTTACCCATTCGCCATTTTTCAAATCCATATTTTTAAACTCTACGCCAAGCTTTTCTAATTGATTTAATGCATCTTCGTCAGATGTTTCATAAATCGTCAAAGCAATTCCAGAGTAACCCGCACGCGCTGTTCTGCCGACACGGTGGACATAAAAATCTAGGTCTGTTGGAAGCTCATAATTAATAACATGGCTAATTCCTTTAATATCAATTCCTCTTGCAGCCAAATCTGTAGCTACAATATACTGATATTCTAAATCCAATATTTGCTTCATAACTTTTTTTCGTTCTCTTGGAGTTAAGCCCCCATGAATCCTTGCAGCTTTTAATCCTTTATTAGCAAGACCTGCCGCTACTTCATCACATTTTTGTTTTGTATTCGTAAAAATAATTGCCAGGTAAGGATTAAAGCTCTTTAGCGCTTCATAAACCGTTGTCACTTTATCGCGATGTCTAGATGGAATAAGAATATGCTCAATTTTTGCTGCAGTTAGCTGCTTTGGCTCAATTTGAATAAAGGTAGGATTTTCTAAATATTTTTTCAAAAATGGCTTTAATTTTTCTGGAATGGTTGCTGAAAAAACAAACATATTTAAATCCTTTGTCATTCTGGCTGCAATTTGGTCTACATCTTCTATAAAGCCCATATCTAACATTAAGTCTGCTTCATCGACGATTAGAGTAGTTGCTGTATATACAACTAAAGCTTGATCTTTCACTAAATCATTAATTCTTCCCGGTGTGCCTACTACAATATGCGGCTGGGCTTTTAGTTTCTCAATCGTTCTTTGCTTATCTGTTCCGCCGATAAATAAACGGGATGTTATTTCTGTTTCTGCATGTTTCGCCACTTTCAAAACTTCTTGGTGAATTTGTGCAGCCAATTCTCTTGTCGGTGCTGTAATAACCGCTTGTACTTGCTGTTTTTCCGGCACTATTTTTTGCATGATAGGCAATAAATAAGAATGGGTTTTTCCTGTGCCAGTTTGGGATTGTCCAATGGCGCTTTCCCCTTTTAAAATCAAAGGCATCACTTTTTCCTGAATTTCTGTCGGTTCGTAAAACCCTAATTCTTCTACCGCTTTTATAATAAATGGTTTTAAATTATATCGATCAAATTTTGTTTTGCTCATTATTAAACTCCTTCATAGTAACCACAAATGTTGACTCATTACAGAATAGATTTTTCCTTATGAGAGGGGTATCTGGAAAAATCTGCTGCATTTATGAGAAGTCCTTATACATTTGCTCACTTGTTCATCATGTTATTATAATAAAGTTTTAGCTAAAAGACCACTAATACTATATATTTATTAGTTTTAACGTATTTTTTTTATTTTAGTATCTTTTTATCCTAATTCATACAAGCTAGTCCTCATTTACGATAGATTTTTTAAATCTGCAAAAATCATGTATTTTGCACTCTTCCGCATAAATCCTAAACATAATAGACATAAGGCGCATAGTCTATAAAAGAGAACGAGTGAAAGGAGGCATGACGATGCCACCAAGACAACAGATGCCTTTCCCAAGAGGAATGGGAGGCAGAATGATGCCGCCTCAAGGGCCTGCTAATTTCCGCGGCGGCCCAGGCCCAAGAGGAGGTCCTGGTTTAGGAAGAAGTCCTGGAGGCTCTGGGACCCGAAATGGGGGAGGCGGAGGCCTTTTGTCTAAACTTCTTGGCGGAGGCGGGAACAAAGGGGCTGCAAGCGTTGCACAAGGAGCTGCAAATACTGGAGCAAGAAGTGCTGCAGGTGCTGGCGGAGGTCTGCTAAAAACAATTACGAATCCTGCTTCTATTAATGGTTTTTTGGCCAATTCCCAAAAATTTCTTAATACTGCCAGCCAACTTGGCCCCATGATTAACCAATACGGCCCAATGGTTCGCAATATCCCAGCAATGTGGAAATTATATAGGGGATTAAAAGGTTCCGGTTCAGCAGATGAAAGCACTGCTGCCGCTAAAGAGAATAAACCAGTAAATGAAAAAACAATCGAAACGAAACCAATAAAAAAACAGACCAATAAAACAAAGCCTGCATCAAATAATGTGGAAGCAGCTTTCCCTGAAGAAGAACTAGAATCAGAAGCAATAACATCAACCAAAAGAAATGGATCTTCCATTCCAAAACTATATGTGTAAGCATGGAAACCCTTTTGATGAATTGATGATTTCAAATAATTTATACATTCCGCAAAGAGGCTGAGACAAAAGTATTTCAGCTAAAAGAAAAACCGAACTTCATATGAAATTCTAATTTAGAGTTTCGTAACAGTTCGGTTTTTTTATTTGGGCTGTTTTCGCATACTTTGTTATTTTTTAATATAGTCAAATTGTAAGAACAAGTTTGTTCCATTTCACTAAGTTTATAAAAAGTGGATTCAACAGTAGTAATCTTTACAAAAATAGCCTTTATTTTTATTGCTTTTTAAAGTAGAAATCATTCGGCTTTACTAACGGACAATTTAGTTCTGCCCCAGCCTCTTTTTACTTAGAGTGTAGACAAACTTCACTTTGCCTTATTTTCAGGCTGATTAAAATATTTTTCTCCTCAAAGCAATCAACGAAAAAAATGAGTGTTTGGCGGGCAGCCTGTTCTGCTGTTTTTGCTTAAACTATTCTAATGCTTTGTTTTCTGTATATATTTCTATATAATAGAAGTGTTACAGAGAAAATATTCGTTGCCTATTCATAAACGAATGGAAAATAGAGACTTGCCTATGCGGGAGGAATTCAAAAATGAAAGTAATTAAGATTGCCCCAAGGGGTTATTGCTATGGGGTAGTTGATGCAATGGTTATTGCCCGTAATGCAGCTTTAGATAAAACATTACCGCGCCCTATCTATATTCTTGGCATGATTGTCCATAATAAACATGTTACCGATGCTTTTGAAGAGGATGGCATCATTACACTGGATGGACAAAACCGCAAAGAAATTTTAGAAAAAGTAGATACTGGTACAGTTATATTCACTGCACACGGTGTATCACCAGAAATACGAGAAATAGCCAAGCAAAAAGGCTTGGTTACACTGGATGCAACTTGTCCTGATGTAACGAAAACACATGATTTAATAAAGGCAAAAGAAAAAGAAGGCTATTTTATTATATATATAGGAAAAAAAGGGCATCCAGAACCAGAAGGAGCTGTTGGGGTTGCCCCACATGCGGTTTCCCTTGTAGAAACGATTGAAGATGTAGAAAAATTAACCATCCCACGAAAAAAAATCCTCGTCACTAACCAAACAACAATGAGTCAATGGGATGTAGCGGATTTAATGGAATCCATTAAATCTAAATTCCCTCATGCAGAATTCCATAAAGAAATCTGCCTAGCGACGCAAGTAAGACAAGAAGCGGTGGCTAAACAGGCCGGAAAAGCGGATGTATTGATTGTAGTTGGCGATCCTAAAAGCAATAACTCCAATCGTTTAGCGCAGGTTTCCGAAGAAATTGCCCATACTACAGCCTATCGCATTGCTGATATTTCAGAATTGCAGCTGGAATGGATTAGGGATGCTAATACTGTGGCGGTAACGGCTGGAGCGTCTACACCTACTCCTATCACAAAAGAAGTGATAAACTTCCTTGAACAGTATGACCCAGAGGATGAAAATACATGGGACCGAGAGAAAAAAGTTCCATTGCACAAAATTCTGCCAAAAGTAAAAAGATAAAGAAGTCGGAAGCAAATTCCGACTTCTTTATTTTTTATGCTGCTACATCTTTTTTATCTCATTAAACAAACTGAAATGGATCTGTATGAATCTCAGACGGAAAAACAGCAACATTATAGCCTTTTTCTAAACACATTGCTGTTAGCTTCTTGGAGACTCCTTTTTTCATCACTTTTTCCACATTATGGCCTGGATCAACAATATTTAGACCAAGCGCTTTAGCATCATGTGCAACATGATAATACATATCTCCTGTCACATATACATCTGCTCCTTTAAATAATGCTTGCGAAAAATACTTATTGCCATCTCCTCCAAGTACAGCAACTTTTTTTATAGTTGCCTGCAGATCACCTACTACTCTAACTGTATCCACTTCTAATACCCTTTTAACACGCATGGCAAAATCAGACAGCGTCATTTCCTCGCATTTGCCGATTCTGCCCAATCCTAATTTCTCCCCGCTATTTTGCAGATCAAATAAATCATATGCCACTTCTTCATACGGATGAGCCTTTAACATGGCTTTAATAATCTTTTTTTCCAACGAAGCAGGAATCACTGTTTCTATTTTTACTTCCTGAACTGTCTCTAATGTATGCCGCGTTCCTATATATGGATTTGTATTGCTGCCTGGTTTAAACTGACCTTGTCCATCTGTTGAAAATAAACAGTGGGTATAGTTCCCAATTGCACCTGCCCCCGCATCACCCAATGCTTTTTTTACCTCATCTGCAGAAGCTTTAGGTACATACACAACTAATTTTTTTAATGTATCTTCATATGTAGGAACAAGGACCTCTGTATTTTTCAGTCCTAGAGCATCACTTAATAAATCGTTTACGCCACCCTTTGCTACATCTAAGTTTGTATGGGCCGCATATACAGATATATCATGTTTGATCAATTGCTCCATCAAACGGCCAGTTGGATGATCATTTGTAATTTTTGCTAAAGGCCGAAAAATGGGAGGATGGTGGGCTATGATTAAATCTACCTTTTTAGCAATGGCTTCTTCTACTACTTCATCCAAAACATCCAAGGCAATCATCACATTTTTTACAGGCCGGCCTAAGTCGCCAATTTGAAGCCCAATTTTATCCCCTTCCATTGCATAGGCTTTGGGAGAAAACTGTTCAAATAAAGAAATAATTTCATACCCATTAATTTGCTTCATCTACTAAAACTCCCTCCACTAGACTAATTTTTGCAAGAAGTTCTTGTTTTTTTCGATTATTCTCTTCAGAATCAGGCGCTGCTTGCAGTTTAGCCAATATTCTGTGCCAATTTCTTATCTCAGACTTCCACTTTTTTCGAAAGATATTATTTTTTTCTTTCATTAAAAAAGAACCTAATAACAAAGCAGCATCTTTATTCACTTCATTGGCAAACACCATGTTTCCTTGTTCTGCAACAAGTATTTCATAAATTTTACCATCTTCTTCTATTATTTCTTCCTGCACTAATTTCCATCCGTTTTCTAATAACCATACGCGAATAGAATAAGCATGAATATTTGGCTGAAGAATTAAACGTTTTACGGTTGAAAGCTTATCTTTTCCTTGTTCAAGGATGCTGGCAATTAATGAACCTCCCATCCCCGCAATGGTAATGCAATCCACCTCGCCTAACTCTACTACTTCTAGTCCATTGCCTTTGCGGACAGAAATGACGGAAGTTAACCCTTCTTGTTTTACTTGCGTACATGCAGATTTATATGGCCCTTCCACCACTTCTCCTGCAATGGCAAAGGCTGCTTTATTTTTTTTCAGCATATAGCAAGGCAAATAAGCATGATCAGAGCCTATATCAGCAAACTTTGCCCCTTCAAAAATATATTTTGCAACCGTTTCTAGCCGCTTTGATAATTTTTCTGTGTTCATTTTCACACCACATTTCTAAAAAATAAAGTAAAGCTTCAATTAGTGAAGGTTTTACACGCCCCCTACGGATTGTCAGCAGAAGCAATCAGGCTTTTATGAGCAAGTTTCTGCTCGCCTAAATTTTTCGTTCTCTTATTCTCCCTCAGGCGGGGGATGAAAAGCCTGTTGAATAGTGAGCAACCCTCTTTAAGCTGCTCTTGCCATATCTATTTCTTTTACTAGTATAAATATTGTTGCATTTTGTTGCAAAAATCATCAGCTGTTTTAATATATTTTATAGAAAAAAAGTCCAATTAATAAAACAACGCCTACGCTCGATGAAATTGTAAAATATAACAACTTGAATTTTTTCCCTAAAATAAACCAGACAGCACAATGGATCATTAGCATACCAGTAAGCATCAGTAAATTTTGAGGAAATAGATGTACGACCATATGTACACTTGCCAGCAAAAAAATTAATGCTGCAACAGAAAGAACAATATCTACTCCAAAGTTTTTATATTTTAAGAAATAAATTCCTCCAATGCAAAAAGTCAGAAAAATTAGTGAAATAGCCATTTGCAAAATGAAAGACAATTCAGTAAAATAAAATACAAATACTGTTATTGGAATAAATAATAGCCAGAAACTACTCAAAAGAAAATTTGGACGATTCTTTTTTGTCGATTTTTTTTCTTCTGCAGGCTGGTTTCCTTCTGTATAGAGTGTTAATAAATAATTGCAGTAATGTTCAGGAAGCATACGATTTTCCTTCCAGTACGCAATCTCTTTGACAATAATGTTTTTCCTATTTTCATTCACAAACAAATCACTTCCTTTTAAAAAAAGGTAATAGGATAAGGCTGATTTCACTTTTATAATATCGTTGATTAATTTATTAATTCTCCATTCAAAAAAAAGAAATAGCTACTTCCATTGTAAGAAGTCAACTATTTCTTTACAGCTGCTTTTTAAAGCTGCGTTAAAAATTTTTACTCTAAGAAGTCTTTTAGACGTTTGCTTCTGCTTGGATGTCTTAATTTTCTTAATGCTTTAGCTTCAATTTGGCGGATTCGTTCACGAGTTACACCGAAGACTTTACCTACTTCTTCTAATGTACGTGTACGGCCATCATCAAGGCCAAAACGCAATCTTAATACATTTTCTTCACGGTCTGTTAATGTATCAAGAACATCTTCTAGCTGTTCTTTTAATAATTCATATGCGGCATGCTCAGATGGTGAGGTAGCATCTTGATCTTCAATGAAATCACCTAAATGGGAATCGTCTTCTTCCCCAATTGGCGTTTCTAAAGAAACTGGCTCTTGAGCAATTTTTAGTATTTCTCTTACTTTATCTGGAGTTAAGTCCATATCTTCGCCGATTTCTTCAGGAGTTGGTTCGCGTCCTAAATCCTGGAGCAATTGACGCTGAACACGTATCAGCTTATTGATTGTTTCAACCATATGAACTGGTATGCGGATCGTTCTAGCCTGGTCAGCAATCGCTCTTGTAATTGCCTGACGAATCCACCATGTAGCATACGTACTAAACTTAAAGCCTTTTTCGTAGTCAAACTTTTCAACAGCTTTAATTAAGCCCATGTTTCCTTCTTGGATTAAATCCAAAAACATCATGCCCCGTCCAACATATCTTTTGGCAATACTTACCACAAGGCGCAAGTTGGCTTCAGCAAGGCGGCGTTTTGCTTCCTCATCGCCTTCTAATATGCGTTTTGCCAATTTAATCTCTTCTTCAGCAGACAATAAATCTACTCTGCCGATTTCTTTTAAATACATACGAACTGGATCATTTATTTTAACACCAGGAGGTACACTTAGATCATTCAGATCAAATTCTTCTTCTCCTTTAGCAAGTTCTTGAACATTAGGAGCATCGCTTTCGCCATCGCCAATCAGTTCCACTCCCTGATCACCCAAAAATTCGTAAAATTCATCCATTTGATGGGAGTCTAACTCAAAACTGGATAATTTTTCCGCAATATCATCATACGCAAGTACGCCAGTTTTTTTACCTACTTCTGTTAATTGTTCCTTTACCTGATCAAGGGTCATTTCCGTTTCAACTTCTTTTGAACGGGTCGACTTTTCAGCCATATGTCCCCCTCCTTCCAAAAAATCAAGACAATCATTTTCAGTTATTTTAATGATTTTTCCAATAAGAGCACTTCCATGCCAATCTTAGCTGCTTCCACATAATTCTGCTGTCTTTCGGCTTCTTTTTGCTTTAGTTTTTTTTCTTTAATTTCGACTATTTTATGATAATTTAAAATCTGCTTCATATAGTCCATTAATTCCTGGTTGCTTAATTCTTCATTAATATCCATCATTTCAATATCGACTACCATTCGCTTTAGTTCATTATCTGTAAGGAAATTTATAAAAGAACTAATATCTGCACCCTGACCAGACTCATAAAAAGCTAATAGATACGTAAAAATGGCTTGGTGCTCATCGATATTAAAGGTTTTTTCTTGCAGATATTCTTGCACTTTAAAAGCTGTATCTTCACTTTTTAACATATGTGCAAGCAATCTTCTTTCTGCTGTTTGATATGCAGGTAATAAACTTTTCGCTTGTTTTTTTACACTATATTGCTTTACTGGTGTACTAATGCTTTTATTTGAATTATTTATCTGTAAAGAATCCGCCAATTGTTTTTCTTGCTGCTGCAGCGCCTCTAAAGAAATCGAAAATTCGCTGGAAAGCTGCCTTATATATAGATCCTTTTCTACAACCTTTTCAAGTTTAGCAATTTCCCCTAATACCTTTTCTATATATTCCAGCTTATCTCCTTCATTTTGAAGATTTTTACCCCTGCGATAATACATTAGTTTAAATCCCATATATGGAAGCGCTTGATGAAGAATTTCTTTCTGCAATTTTTCTTCTCCATATTTATTCACATAATCGTCGGGATCCATTCCATCTGGCAATACCGCTACTTTCACTTGGCAATTTGCTTTTGTTAATAACTGACCTGCGCGAAAAGCTGCTTCAATACCAGCAGAATCGGAATCATAGCAAATTGTAATTGTTTGGGAATTTCTTTTTAGGATAGATACATGCTCATCCGTAAGGGACGTGCCCATTGTTGCAACTCCATTTTCAATTCCTGCTCTAGAAGCTGCAATAACATCGGCAAATCCTTCAAAAAGAACAGCTTGCTGAGATTTACGGATACTAGAACGTGCGGAATAAAAGTTATAGAGTGTGCTGCTTTTATTAAAAATTGGCGTTTCAGGACTATTAAGATATTTCGGGTGATTATCCCCCAGAGCCCTTCCTGAAAAAGCGACTACATTTCCGTTGCTGTCCATAATGGGAAAAATAATTCTATCCCTAAAACGATCAAAGTACTTATTTTCTTTGTCGCTTTTAATAATTAATCCAGCTCTTTCCAATAAAGTCGTCTCATATTTCCTTTTTGCTAAAAATTTTACCGCAATGTCCCATGCTGGCATTGAGTATCCTATTTGAAACTTCTCAATAATAGGAAGTGTAAAGCCTCTATTTAATAAATATTCCAAAGCATGTTGACCATCCTTTGTGTTTACAAGCAAATGATGATAGAATTTAGTTAGTACATCATGTGCATCTATCATTTGCTGTAGTGAATCCGGAATGTTTTTTTTCTTTTCAGCCTCTGCTAAATCTATGCCAAGATCAATATTTGCCCTGCTTGCCAGTTTAGCGGCAACTTCCTGAAAAGAAAATCCTTCAAGATCCATAAGGAAGGAAAATACATTTCCACCTGCATTGCATCCAAAACAATGAAAAATTTGCTTTTCAGGTGAAACAGAAAAGGATGGGGTTTTTTCCCCATGAAATGGACATAATCCAAGAAAATTACGCCCTTGTTTTGTTAATTGAACATGTTCGCCAATAATGTCTACAATATCAATCGCTTGTTTTATTTCGTTTATTTTTTCTTCAGGAATTCGCCCAACCATTTAAAGCATCTCCCTTAAAATTCCTACATACATAAAGGATATTCGACACCCTTCTACTAAACTCCTTCAATTTTCGACAAAACCTTAATTAAATTTTTTTGAAAATTTTTTCGGTCTGCTTCGGTAAAGGGTTTGGGGCCTTTTCCATAAATGCCTCTTCTTCGTGCTTTTGCTGATAAATAGCGCATATCGAGTGCAGTAGCTATCTCGCTTTCTTCCATTATCTTTCCCCTTGGAGACAGAACATGCACATTTTTTAACAAAAGCGTTGAGGCAAGCCCTATATCTTGTGTTATCACAATATCCTGTTTTTTAACAGCATTCATAATAAATAAATCTACTGCTTCTTTGGTGCTGTCGACATATTTCCATTTCATTTCTGTTTCTTCCCTTGTCATATGAGCATAGGAAGCTATAAATAATACTTCGACAGAATAGCATTTGGCAATTTCGACAATTTCTCCCTTTACTGGACAAGAATCAGCGTCCACATAAATGATATGTTTCCCTAATGTACTAGTAATTCTACATCACTCCACATATTCCTTCTTACAATTTTATTTTTCGCCAAAAGAAGTATTGTCGAATTTTTTTCATGTCTTTTTCTTGACTTCTCACAATAAATAGTTTATTCCTTATAGGTCAACTCTAAACCTAAATCTAATACTTTTTTATCACAATTTTTTATTATAGTATAAATAGTCGGGAAATACCATATTTTTTTCTCAAAAAACCGACTAAAAAAAATTTTTAAACGCTTCTATTCAAAATGTAAAAGACCTTGTTATTTGGTAAACAAAGTCTTTAGCATTTCATCCAAATTAAGTATATGCTTCTTTCATCAAACTCTATGTGCTAATTAAATGAAAAAAATTACGAATGATGCTTTGTACGATGATAAAGATTAAAAATAATATTGGCCGTTTCTTCTACTGCTTTATTAGTTACATCAATAACTGGACATCCGATTTGATTTACAATCCGATCAAAGTATTTTATTTCTTCTTGAATTCGCTCAATTTTTGCATAACTGGCACTATCGCTTAATCCCAATGAAATGAGACGTTCTTTGCGAATATTATTTAATTTCTGCGGACTTATTTTTAGTCCAAAACATTTATTTGCCGGCAGCTGAAATAACTCTTTCGGCGGATCTACTTCCGGAACAATCGGTACATTTGCCACCTTTACACGTTTATGGGCCAAAAATTGCGACAATGGCGTTTTAGAAGTTCTGGAAACCCCAATAAGAATGATATCTGCCTTTGCCAATCCTCTTGGATCGCGCCCGTCATCATATTTTACTGCAAATTCTATCGCTTCTACTTTTTTAAAATAGTCTTCATCTAATTTTCTTACAAGCCCTGGCTCATATAAAGGCGTTTTCCCCCAATGCATTTGAAACTGGTCAATAATTGGTCCAATAATATCGCAAGCATATACTCCCTCTTCTACAGCAAGCTCACTCATATACTTGCGCATTTCTGGCTTAACAAGAGTATAGGCTATCATGCCCTCTTCGAGCTTTGCTTGCAGAACTACTTCATGAATATTTGATTTGTCTTCAACAAAAGGAAAACGTTTTATGAGAACATTAACATTATGTCCTGAAAATTGACTGATTGCAGCTTTTGTAACAAGTTCTGCTGTTTCTCCTACAGAATCTGAAACAACATATATTATTTGTCTTTCTTCCATCGCATGTTCCCCCTTTTATGAAAGCATTTGTTCATTGCTTAGAGCCACCAATGCTTTTGTTATATTTGTTTTGGTTACTCTTCCCACTACAACAAGACCTTTTTCGGAATCCTTTACAACAGGAAGGGCATCAATTTCTCGTTCAATTAATTTTTTGCCGACATTCACCAACAATTCATCTAAATAGCAATAAGCAACATTAGGCATTCTTGTCATAATGATGGTTACAGGAAGAGATGTTAGTTCTTGCTTTCCAATGCTTGCCCGAAGAAAGTCCTTTCTTGAGACAACTCCTACTAATAACGAAAGTTTATCTACCACAAAAATGGTGCCGACATCTTCTGTAAACATTGTTACAATGGCATCATAAACAGAAGTATTTTCATTAACGACTACAGGTCTTGAATAATAATCACTAACAAGCAATTTTTGGATATTTTCTGTCAGAAGCTGTTCAGATGTTTTTCCAGTATAAAAATAACCAACTCTAGGTCTTGCATCTAAAAAACCTGCCATGGTTAATATCGCCAGATCGGGACGCAATGTAGCCCTCGTCAAATGCAGCCTTTCTGCAATTTGCTCCCCGGTTATCGGTCCATTTGCTTTGACGATTTCTACTATTTGTTCTTGTCTTTTATTCAGTTCTATTTTTATTCACCACCTTAGAAGGAATGAATATGCTCTATCTGCAGATCATATAATACCCCTTTAATCTAAATAAAAAGGCTATATCATATCTATTATCTGCATATACAGCCATTGACTGGAATTTTCATTACCATTTACTTAACTATATAACGGATTTAAGGGTTTATCAAAGAAAAAAAGAGAAGCCATTCAATCGACGCTGTCACTTCTTTTTTTATCATAAACCTTGTCTTTAAATCTATTCTTCCAAACAAGATTTTTTCGTGAATGCGTCGAATTGAATCTCCTCTTAAGCTTTATTTCACTAGTATTTCATTAATATTTGCAAATTGTCTAATTAAATCAGCCAATTTACTCATTTGATTTAAGCGATTTCCCTTCACTTTTTCATCTTTAGCCATAACCATTGTATGATCAAAATAGTCTGTAATGCAGTCTTTCAAAGAGAACAGCAATTGAAATGCTTCTTCTTCATTCTGAGTTGCTGCAAATTTCTCTTTAACAGATAAGTAGCTTTGATAAAGAGTGGCCTCTTCTTGATTCTCAAATAGGGATTGTTCAATTTCGCCAGCATCTACAGCTTTGCTAGAAATATTAATAACACGGCTCAATGCCTCAATGCCTTCTTTAAAGCCATCTTCTTCTTTGTGCGCTTCTAGCACTTGCGCTTTTTTCACTAGACTTGCAATGCTGTTCAGTTTGCTTCCTAATACTGCATCAATTACATCATAACGTATCCCTTTTTCTTGCAGGATATGCTTAAGGCGTAAAGTAAAGAAAGAGATAATATTTTGATATAATTCTTCTTTTGCCACTTTAAAGGAAGCTGCCCCATTGTCAATTGTAGTTTGAACCAAGTCTTCAAGCGATAAATCCCACTCTTTATCCAATAAAGTTTGAACAATTCCCGTTGCTTGTCTTCTTAGAGCATACGGGTCTTGTGAACCAGATGGGATCAGTCCGATGCCAAAAAAAGAAACAATAGTATCTAATTTTTCAGCAAGAGCAAGCACTGCTCCTACATTGCTTGGTGCTGTGCCATCTTCTGCAGAACGCGGCATATAATGCTCATTTATGGCTTTTGCAACGGCCTCTTTTTCCCCTTTTTGAATCGCATACTTTTCTCCCATCAAACCTTGCAGCTCAGGGAATTCATACACCATATTTGTAACAAGATCGAATTTGGCAATCTGTGCAGCACGATCAGCATCTTGTTTTTCCGTTTCGCTTAGCTGCAGGCTATCTGCTATTTTTTTTGCTAAAGAACGAACTCTTGCTACTTTTTCAGCAAGCGTCCCAATTTCCTCATGATAGACAATAGATGAAAGTTTTGCTAAAAGGGAATCAATTGTTGTTTTTTGATCTTCATTATAAAAGAATGCTGCATCAGCTAAGCGGGCACGCAATACTTTTTCATTTCCTTTTGCTACTTTTTCAATATGATTGCTGTCTCCATTTCTTACTGTTACAAAAAACGGAAGCAATTCACCTTCTTTAGACTTCACTGGGAAATAGCGCTGATGCTCTTTCATGCTTGTAATCAGCACTTCATTCGGCAGTTCTAAATATGATTCTTCAAACTTTCCAAATAATGCCGTTGGATATTCCACTAAATTAACAACTTCTTCAAGCAAGTCTTCATCCATTGGAATCTCCCAATCATTTGCTTCTTCTAGTTGTTTAATTTGAGAAACAATCATATTTTTTCGTTCCACTGAATTTGCTACTACATACTGCTCCAATAACGCTTGAACATACTCGCTCGGGCGTGCAACAGTAAATTTGCTGCCAAGGAACCGATGTCCTAAAGAAGTATTGCTTGTTGTCACATTTGTGATGGAAAAAGACACCACTTCTTCTCCAAATAAAGCTACTAGCCATTTAATCGGACGTATGTACCGCAAATCATTATTTGCCCAACGCATATTTTTGGGGAATGTTAAACTTAAGATAATTTCTTTTAGCTCTGGCAATAAAGATGTTGTTTTTTTCCCTTTGATAAACTTTTTCACATGAGCGTATTCCACACCATTTATTTCTTTAAAGAAAATATCTTCAACAGTCATTTGCTGTCCTCTTGTAAAACCAACAGCTGCTTTCGACCATTCTCCGTTTTCTAAAAGGGCAATTTTTTTTGCTGGGCCTTTTGCTTCTTCTTCAAGATCTTGTTGTGCTTCATCTAAGTCGTTTACAAGCACAGCTAATCTTCTAGGAGTTGAAAAAGCCTCTACAGATTTATAGCTTAGCTGCTTTTCATCTAACCACACAGCCAGCTTTTCTTTTAATGCATTCATGCTGCTTGTCACAAACCGTGCAGGCATTTCCTCCAAACCAATTTCTATTAACAAATCTCTTTTGCTCATCTATTAAACCTCCTTACTTTTTAAAATTGGGAATCCTAGTTTTTCCCGTTCTTCATAGAATGTTTTGGCCACCTTGCGAGCTAAATTGCGGCATCTTCCAATATATCCAGTTCTTTCTGTAACAGAAATGGCTCCTCTGGCATCTAAAAGATTAAAGGTATGAGAACATTTTAGTACATAGTCATAAGCTGGATGAACAAGCCCCTCTTCCATTTGTCTATGGGCTTCTTTTTCATATACATTAAATAAATGGAAAAGCATATCAACATCAGATGTTTCAAATGTATATTTACTATGCTCATATTCTGGCTGATAAAAAATATCCTTTACTGTAAAGCCATCTGTCCATTCTAATTCAAATACATTTTCTTTATCCTGAATATAGGAAGCAAGCCTTTCAATTCCATATGTAATCTCCACTGAGACTGGCTTGCATTCTAACCCTCCAACTTGCTGGAAATACGTAAATTGGGTAATTTCCATGCCATCCAACCAAACTTCCCAGCCAAGTCCAGCACAGCCTAAGGAAGGATTTTCCCAGTTATCTTCTACAAAACGAATATCATGCTCCAATGGATTAATTCCTAATGCCTTTAAAGAATCTAAATACAGCTCTTGAATATTATCAGGGGATGGTTTCATAATCACCTGAAATTGATGATGCTGATAGAGTCTATTCGGATTATCTCCATATCTTCCATCTGCCGGTCGTCTAGATGGTTCTACATAGGCAACATTCCATGGCTCTGGCCCTATTGCGCGTAAAAAAGTATAAGGGCTCATTGTTCCTGCACCCTTTTCTACATCATATGCTTGCATTAATATGCAACCATAATCAGACCAATGTTTTTGCAATGTTAATATCATATTTTGAATATTCATTGCTGTTTGCACCTCCAAAATTAATTAGCTTTTCATTTGCATAAGGACTTGCTAAAGCACAAAAAACTCTCGTCCCTATGCCAAAAATTAGCATAGGGACGAGAGTTAACCCGCGGTTCCACCCTATTTGCTGTCAAAAAAACAGCCACTTTCCATAGATGTTGCTCCAAAAATGCCTTCCTTAATGCTCTTGTACCTAGCTTTCACTCTCCTAGGCTCGCTTGCACAACAGGTAATTAAGTACTACTTTTTTTTCAACGCAACTATTTTGTTATCAAAAATATTAACGAAAAAAAAAGAGGTTGTCAACTCTCTAATGAAAATGCTGTCCAAAGTCCTTTAAAGAATGAAGAAACTTTTTGGATTTTAAATACAAGCCCGAATATTCCTCATAATAAGCAGAAATAATCATATTGAGTTCTTTTTTTGTCTCTTCCTTGATTGATATGGTTCCTAATCTGGAAATATCAAAAAGATAAAAAATTCTGAGCAGCTTTGCCGTTGCTTGGGAAATTTTATAATGATAAGGATCCTTTTCCACGCAGCGGTGGCAAATTAGCCCGCCCTCCCTAATCGAAAAAGAAAAATGTCCGTCTGTTGCACCGCAAACGGAGCACTTATCAAGTACTGGGTATAGCCCAAGTGTATTCAGCATTTTCATTTCATAAATATGTGTTAGTATTTCTCCATCGTAGCCTTCATTCATATACTGCAAAATTTGATGAAGCAGTTCAAAATGATATGGATTTGTTTTTTTTTCTTCCACACATTTATCTGTTAATTCTACAATATAGCTTGCATATGCCGTTAAGAAAATATCCTCTTTCAGCGCACGCATGCTTGTGATGATTTCCCCTTGCTGCAATAGCCCTAACCCGCGGCTCCTTTGCACTAAATAAAAGCCATATGTAAACGGTTGGGTAACGCTTGCGAGCCTAGAATTTGACTTTTTAGCCCCTCGAGCCATTACTCCAACCTTTCCCCATTCTCGGGTATATAATGTAACAACTTTATTTGTTTCGCCATAATCGATTGTTTTAATTACGATGCCTTCGCATTTTTCTAGCATCTATAACTCACCATCCCTGTTTAAGAGACAGTTCTATGAGATGGGGGAATCTAAATTTGCTAGCTCCTCATCTTGAATTCCTGGTATTTCATGATTATCCTTTTCTAATTCTTTAAAGAGTAGATAAGTATCAATATTACCTGTTTGGGAGAAAACTTTCCAGGTAAAGTCTAACATAATAAAACCCCACCTTTCAATTTTTAAACCTAGCATTTTTTACGCCTTAACCTTATCATAGCCTGTCTTTTTAAAATCATGTGACGAAAAAATTGTTAATTAAATGCATGTATATTTTTAATATTCGTCCTCTCGGAAACCAAAGTCTCTTAGCTGAGACATTTTATTGCGCCAATCTTTTTGCACTTTTACCCACAGTTCCAAAAACACCTTTGTCCCAAGAAGATTTTCGATATCTGTTCTTGCTCTTTTTCCCACTTCTTTTAGCATGCTGCCTTGTTTGCCAATGATAATCCCTTTTTGCGAATCTCTTTCCACCACAATAGTAGCCATAACATGAACGACATCATTTGGTTTTTTTTCCATTTTCTCAATCACAACTGCTAAAGAATGGGGAATTTCTTCCCGTGTTAGATGCAATACCTTTTCTCTGATCAATTCAGAAACAATAAACCTTTCTGGATGGTCTGTCACTTGATCAGCTGGATAAAACTGCGGTCCCTCAGGCATATATGCTTTAATTTGTTCCAATAATCTTTCAACATTATTCCCTTCTAATGCAGAGATTGGCACTATTTCTTTAAAAGGATACTTCTCTTTATAAGAATCAATAATGGAGAATAGTTTATCTGGATGAATGGTATCAATCTTATTCACCACAAGAAAAATTGGGGTTTTGACATTTTGGAATTTCTCCAAAATAAATTCTTCTCCTTTTCCAAATCCTTCTTCTGCATTTACCATAAATAGAATAAGATCCACTTCTTTTAGTGTGTTCTGGGCAACTTTCATCATAAAGTCTCCAAGGCGGTGTTTCGGCTTATGGATGCCCGGTGTATCAATAAAAATAAGCTGAGAATCATTTGTTGTTAAGACCCCTTGCACTTTATTGCGGGTGGTTTGAGGCTTATCGCTCATAATCGCAATTTTTTGCCCGATTACACGGTTTAAGAAGGTTGATTTTCCTACATTTGGTCTTCCGATAATGCTGATAAATCCTGACTTATGTTTAGTGCTATTATTTATGTTCATTTAAGTCCTCCGGTGAAAATGCTCCTGGCAATAATTGTTCTACAGTTGTTTTTTGTATATCTCCTTTTAGGTTTGTCAAGACAACGACCATATCCTTTGGGCAAAATTCCGCAATAGCCTGCCTGCAAACTCCACATGGCGAGACTGGTCCAGGTGTATCTGCTACTACAGACAGCATTTTAAACTTCCTCTCGCCCTCTGAAACTGCTTTAAATAAAGCTGTTCTTTCAGCACAATTTGCTACACTATACGCTGCATTTTCAATATTGCAGCCATGGTATACTGTACCATCTTCACAAAGAAGTGCAGCCCCTACTTTAAAACGGGAGTATGGCACATATGCTTTTTCTCTTGCTTTTTTTGCTTCTTCCATCAATTGATGTTCTTTCAATATAGCTTCCTCCTTATTGTACCCTAAAGCACGGATTATTTTTCATATCCCTCTTTTATTTTTCAGAATTTTTATAATTTAACATTTTTGTAATAAAACTATGTATATAGTCATATAAATTGAAACTTCAATCAGTGGAGACTTTCAACGTTTCCTACTGATTTATAAATAGTTTTTTTACATTCCCATCCTTTTAGTGGAAATGCTTGGCCCTTTTGACTTTCAGAAAAATAAAATGAGGCTGACTTTCTAAAACCTTGTTTTAAAATATTATATGAAAATTATATACTAAGTTTCATCTTCAATAAAGGGATAGCAAAAAAACGCAATGGCTTCCTTATTCACTTTTGTTTTAAAATATGTCCCCAAAAGAAAAAGGGTTTTGAATAATGGAGAATCATTCATTCAAATACCCTTATTTTATGTATAAGCAGTTAAAAGAGTGAAGGGAAAATTTTAGGCAAAAAGATAATAATTCCAATAATAACTGAAATGATTGCTGCAATCAAAACAGCACCTGCTGAAATATCTTTTGCCTCCTTAGCTAATGGATGAAACTCTTTTGTGACTAAATCAACAACACGTTCGATTGCAGTATTCATCATTTCCATCACAATAACCAACCCCATTGCTATAGCAAGGAAAAGCCAATTTATTGCTGATACCCGATAGTAAATCCCCAGCAAAATAACAATGATAGCTGCGCTGAAATGAATCTTTAAATTTCTTTCTTTTTTTACTGCCATAATTATTCCTGACAAAGCAAAACGAAAAGAAGAAAAGAAATTATTTTTTGTCCGCTTATCTTTCAAGCCCAAATTCATCCAATATTTGCTTTTGAGTTGAGAACATAACTTCTTCTTCCTCTTTTGTAAGGTGGTCATATCCCAATAAATGAAGAAATCCGTGAACGGCTAAAAAGCCAAGTTCTCTCATATAAGAATGACCATATTCGTTTGCTTGCTCCTCTGCTTTGTCGACAGAAATTATAATATCTCCTAACACACGGGGCATATTAACACCAACCAATTCCACTTCTCCTTCGCCCAGTTCCTCCATGGCAAAGGAGATTACATCTGTCGGCTGATCCTTTTTCCGATACTCTTTATTTATTTCTTGAATTCTTTTATTGTCAACAAATGTAACAGACAATTCCACTTCACCTGTCAGTTCCTGCTGTTGCGCCGCAAATTGCAGCAAATCGCAAATACTGTTTAAGTCCTTTTCCGCAACTTTTTCTGTTTCATCAATAAAGTCTATTTCCATATTCATATCGTTTCGTCCTTTACTTTTTTCATATCTGGATACTCAATCCTTGAATGAAAGATTCCTTTTAATGTGTCACATAATGTATTTCTTATTATATCTATTTCTTTTAAGCTTAAATCACACTCATCCAATTGTCCATCTTGCAGGCGATCTGACACAATATTTTTAATCAGTCCTTCAATCTGTTCAGGAGTTGGCGAATTTAAACTTCTAACAGCAGCTTCCACACTGTCCGCTATTCCTATTATCGCAGCTTCCTTTGTTTGTGCTTTTGGACCAGGATAACGGAAATCACTTTCTTTTACATCAAGCCCTTTCTCTTTTGCTTTATAATAAAAGAATTTTAGCAGGGTGGTTCCATGATGCTGCTCGGCAATCTCTACAATCTCCTTGGGCATCTTATATTTTCGCAATAAATCAGCCCCGTCTGTTGCATGTGCCACAATAATATTTTTGCTTGCCAAAGCCGGCAGGCGATCATGGGGATTTCCCATATTCAGCTGATTTTCAATAAAAAAGTGAGGACGTTTGGTTTTTCCTATATCATGATAATAGCAGCCTACTCTTGCCAACAAACCATTTGCTCCAATTGCTTCACAAGCAGATTCCGATAAATTTGCCACCATCACACTATGATGATAGGTTCCTGGCGCTTCTGTTAAAATCTTTTTTAACAGCGGATGATTTGGGTTTGATAATTCAATTAACTTCATCGTAGACAAAATGCCAAATCCTGCTTCAAAAAAAGGTAAAAAACCAATCGTTAAAACTGCTGCCGATATTCCAGATATAACAGCCACTAATACATATACGCCATATTCTTTTGCATCATATTGGCCATTTTGCAATAAAACCATCGAAAAGATAGCAATAATATTAACAATGGATACAAATAAACCAGCCTGCAAAATATTAGAACGCTGATTATGTTTTTTCAAAAAAAGAACAGCTGCAAGCCCTCCAGCAAATATATAAACACCCATTGCTACATTAAATGTGCCAGAAACCCCTTCATTAAACATAATCATTCCAAAAATGCCTAGCACTAAAGCAGTAATAATAGCCAGCTTTTCTTCCATTAATATTTTAATAAGCATAACAGCCATAGCAGCTGGAAATATATAGCCTATTTCTGCATAATCAAATTGCTGAAAAATGCTGATTGTTTTCATAAGAAGAATACTGATGACAAAAATCAAACTAAACATAATCGTATAATTTTGTTTTGTATCTTTTTTTTCATCTATTGCGATAAAGTAGTAATAAAACATCCCCAGAACTGCAAGAATCATAAGGCCTAATCCAAGATAGGGCTGAAGCGAATTTTCATTTGCCAACAATCCCACTAGCTCTAATTGGCGATATACCTCCCTGCTTATTAATTGCCCTTCTTCTACAATAATTTGCCCTTGCAATATCTTAACAGGCTCTACATTATCGACTGCCTGCTGTCTTAATTCCTCTGTAGCAGATGGATCATAAAATTCATTTTGAATAATAGCAAATCTTCCCAAATCAATTGATGCACTTTTTAAATCAGAGCTTAAGCTGTAATTGCTTTTTAAATCTTCTTCCAGTTTTTTCTTGGCATTTTCCACTTCGGCTGCTGGTATTTTATTGCTCATTACGGAATTAATGGATGTTACAGTAATATCTTTGGCTATTTCCAAATCATTATCATTATACATAAGCAATGCCTTTAAGCTCGTATCCATAACTTCTTTTGTTACATTATCCGTTAGTTTCTTCTTTAATAGCGTCAGTTTTTCTGCAGCAGAAGGCTCTGAAACCGCTCCGCTTTCCTCCTGCTTTTTCTTTTGTTCATTTAGTTCTTTCTCCACCTCATGGTTCACTTCGGAAACGGAGTCAAAAATAGAAGAAATTAAATCTACCCTGTTTTGTGCAATTTCTTTATTGACTACATAAACATCCTGCACTTGATTTTTACTGTCTTCTTTTTTCTTTTCTGTGCTTTCTTTATCTTCAATTGTTATCGGAGAACGAATCGTCTGATCAGCAACTGTAAATAAATTTACAATTAATTTCTCTGGCTTAACATTTGAAAACATGGTAAAAAATAAGGCAATGCCGATTAATAGAAATAATATTATTTTCATTAAGCTGGCATGCATTAAACTTTTCATTTTTTCAATAGATCGACGGAAAAAATTCATAATAACCTCCTATCTAAAAAAATAGGGCACCTCTCAACACCGGATTTGACGTAATATGTAAAATCATAACAGTTTTTTTATGTGTTTTCATCTTTTTTATCCTTTTTCCTAACCATTCTGTTATCCCCATCAAAATGATGAGGAAAATGCAGAAAAAAGCCGAAGCTCTTGTTTAGGAAATTTGCAGACTGCACCACTATATGCCTGCATTGACTTATGCAAAGAGATTCGACTTTTATTATCTATTCATTTTCTACTGCTTTATAAGCCCGCACAATTTTTCCTACAAGAGGATGCCTTACAACATCACTTTCTTCCAGATGAACAAATTGAATGCCCTGCACATTTCGAAGAACTCTTTCAGACGCAATTAAACCCGATTTTACGCCTTTTGGCAAATCTATTTGTGTCTGGTCGCCTGTAATTACCATTTTGGATCCAAATCCAAGTCTTGTTAAAAACATTTTCATCTGTGCTTGTGTAGTATTTTGCGCTTCATCCAAAATAATATAGGCGTCTTCTAATGTTCTCCCTCTCATGTATGCAAGTGGAGCTATCTCAATGGTATTTCTTTCAATTAAACGAGCAGTATGTTCCACACCTAACACGTCATGCAGCGCGTCATAAAGGGGTCTCAGATAAGGATCTACTTTTTCCTTTAAATCTCCCGGCAAAAAACCCAAACTTTCTCCTGCCTCCACAGCAGGGCGTGTTAAGATAATGCGGCTCACTTTTCCATTTTTTAAGGCATTTACTGCCATTACCACTGCCAAATAAGTTTTTCCTGTACCGGCAGGCCCAATTCCAAAAACTAAATCATTTTTTTTCATTGCTTGAATATATACACTTTGTCCAATTGTTTTCACGCGAATGGATTTGCCTTTAATGGTTTTGGCTATTTCTTCATCATAAAGAGCTCCGAAATATTCTAAAGTACCTTTTTTCGCCAATTCCACAGCATAAATAACATCCCTTTGACTAATCGATATTCCTTTTCGGATTACTTGCAGGAGCTTTTCCACTACCTCTCCAACAAGATCTATGCTTGTTGGGTTCATCGAAGAAACATGCAAAGTTTCTCCTCTTGTTACGATGTTGCAATCAAATTCTTTTTCTAATAATTGGAGGTTTGTGTCTCCATTTCCTAATAAAGCAATAGCTTCATTGGGGTCATTTAATTTTACGTTCATCGTTTTTAAATCTTCTGTCATTCCAAGTCTCCTTGAGTTATAGGTTGTACTTTCGCAATGTTTTCAATTGTTGTAAAATCTATACTTAGTATTACTTTACCATTCTTTATGGATTGGTGCAAAATTTTCTCTTCCTTTATTTTCCCTCCTTCTCCAATTTTTTTGAGCACATCTTTCCGAGCCATTTCTTTGCCTTTTTTTATTGCTTCCTTTTTACTATACGTCCTTGTCACTTCTTCTTTTTCTCGATATGTTTGATTAGTGAGTGTAATTGGCAGCTCCCATTTTAAAAACTTTATATTTTTTTTATTTTCCTCTATTTCATATTGCTTATATTCTATTTTTCCAAATCCCCAAATTGGAATATTTATTTTTCCAACTGAAAGATAATGCTTTTGTTTTTCATTGCCGTTAAACACTTGAAATGTTGTATTTAGGGGGACCGTAACTTTTGAAGTAAACCAGGTTTCTCCCCAAATTTTCCCTTTAGCTGCTACTGCTTTTGTATTGTCCTCTTTCCCTATGGTTCCTGATACTAACAGCTGCCCCTTTTTGACCACATCATTAACAGCAAACACCTTTTCTCCTTCCTCTACAAAATAATCGACAATGGTTGCTGTTTTTGTGGCAACTAAATTTTGCGGTTTGGCTTTTTTCTCCTTTTTCGGTTCATTTTTTTCTACTACTTGAAAATGATAAGTTGTCCCTTTTAATTCTACCCCAATCCAAGTAATGTCATTGATGCTATTTGTCAGTTCTTCTTGGATTACATCCAATTCTTTTGTAAAAAACTGCAGTTTGCCTATTTTAATGTCCATTTTGTCCAACTGTTTGCGAATCTTATATTCTGTAGCTGGATTGGCTCCTTTAATTTCAATGCCCCACACCATATTTGACAAAACGAAAACTAGTCCAATAAAAAGGAAAATGCCAGCTAAAAATCCGCTGTTTTTGAGCATTCTTTTATAAAGAAAGGGAGCTCCAGCCCGGCGCTGGAACTCTAGTTTGCACCCACTCCCTCTTACAAGATAGCGAAGCTTTTTCACTTGCCGCAAGCTCATTTGAAAAGTAATCGATTTTGGTCCATGCTTTTTTACACCCCATATTAGAACCTTATTTCTTAAAAGCTGATTTAGAAATCTTTCCAGCCCTTTCCCTGTCGCTTTAACTGTTACAATGCCTCCAAAAAATTCAATCCAATGATTTTTCATAGCTTCCTCCTGAATTAATCATTTATGTACATGACATGGTCTATTTTCCCTTCCAGCAATATTTCTTCTGACATAATCGTTTTGATCACAAAACCTTTTCCTTTTATTAAAAGCTGCCCTTGCTTAAGAAGCAGCCTTAGCTCCCTATCAGAAAATGTAATAAGCCCTCGGTGGTTCTCAATATAAATATGAATTTGACCAATCATGGTAATTCTAGGTAAGTCCATCATGACATCTTGAGGAAGCTCTAAATTTTTCAACATCCAGTTTCGCAGCGTATTTCCCCATTTCTTAGCCATAAAAAAAGAACCCCCTTTCATCTCATATTTATGAGAAAAAAGAAGATTCTAGCACCTATTTTCTTGGAAAGTTTATCTTTTCTTGCAATTTTCACCACCTAAAAAAGAATGTGTTTACCGAACAGAATTTCTCCTATATCCTTTCGCGGATCTTTTGCTGCGCGGCGGCGAAAGCACTTCTGAAAAAATAATGGCATCTACTATATTATTTTTCGTAAACATGCCAGCTGATTTTTCATAGGAAAGCGGCAATGCCTTTTCATCCTGTTGGTTTTGCTGCTCGAGAAGCTGAAGTTTTTTCTCCAGCATCTTTTTTTCTTTTATTAATTTATCTAATTCCATTTTCCCCTGTGATTTTATTGTTTCTAGTTCCGATACGGGGGTGGAAATTTCTTTTGAAGTAGTTTTCCTTTTCTCCTCAGAAAAAGAGGAAGAGAATGTTTTTTTAGCAGGTGTAGGCGTTGGTGTTTTCTTTTTTTGTTTTCCGCTTTTTTCAAACAAAGAAAACAATACGCCCACCACAATAGCTATAATTGAAATATATTCCAAACAGATGCCTCCTTCCTTTTTTCTTATATCCCTATTTTAATTACAAATTAAGAAAAAAAGCATGAACAAAATTTCTTCTATCCACGCTTGATTCCTTTGCTTCTCTGAAAATTAATGCCTCTGTATCTTTAAAAGCTTTTTATTTTATTTATCCTTCTTGTCTTTATTTTCATTTGTTAGCTTGCCGATAGAACCGCGCATTTGGGTATCTGCTGTTATATTCTGCAGATTCATATAATCCATGACGCCGATATTTCCTGAACGCAGGGCATCTGACATTGCCATTGGCACTTCTGCCTCTGCTTCCACTACTTTTGCACGCATTTCTTCAACTTTTGCTTTCATTTCCTGCTCTTGCGCTACAGCCATTGCTCTGCGTTCTTCTGCTTTTGCCTGTGCAATCTTTTTATCGGCTTCTGCTTGTTCTGTCTGCAATTCCGCTCCAATATTTTTGCCGATATCTACATCCGCAATGTCAATCGATAAAATCTCGAATGCTGTCCCTGCATCAAGCCCTTTTGACAATACGGTTTGTGAAATCATATCAGGATTTTCCAATACTTTCTTATGATTAGAAGATGAACCAATTGTAGAAACAATTCCTTCCCCTACACGGGCAACAACAGTTTCTTCTCCAGCTCCTCCAACAAGCCTTTCAATATTGGCACGAACGGTGATTCTAGCTTTCGCTTTTACTTCAATTCCATCCATTGCCACACCTGCGATAAATGGCGTTTCAATAACTTTTGGATTAACGCTCATTTGTACTGCCTCTAATACATCGCGGCCAGCCAAATCAATTGCCGCACATCTTTCAAACGACAGCTCAATATTTGCTCGGTGCGCCGCAATCAATGCATTTACGACTCTATCTACATTTCCTCCTGCCAAATAATGGCTTTCCAGCTGATTAATTGTTACATTCAGTCCCGCTTTATGCGCCTTAATCAATGGATTTACAACACGATTTGGTATTACCCTTCTTAATCTCATTCCAACTAATGTAAAGATGCTGATTTTTACGCCTGCTGCCAATGCCGAAATCCATAGCATAATTGGCACAAAGGTAAGAAAAATCCCTATCAATATAACCGCTAAAACAATAATAACAATAGTAAAAATATCTATTCCTACCATACTCATCCTCCTTTTTAGTCATCCTCTTTGATGTCTCGCACGACAATTTTTGATCCTTCTGCTTTAATGATTTTTACGTGTTTCCCTTTTTCAATAAAACTCCCTTCACTCACTACATCAATCCGCTCATCCTCAAGCTCAACAGTTCCTGCCGGGCGCAGAGCTGTTATGGTTCTCCCCACTTTTCCAACTAAATCAACTCTCGTTTTATTGGATACATAACCACTCTCTGTACTGGTTGAATCAGTTAGTATCATTTTTTTAAAGAATTTCATTTTTCTGCCCAACACCTTTACCATAATAATAGCTGCAAGAATGGATGCAATGATGGCAATCAATATGCTTATGCCCATATGCACAACATTGCCGCTTGCGAGGAATAAACTAGCGATGATGGCAATGCCGCCTAAACTGCCCGCAATGCCGCCTGCCATAAAGAATTCAAGAATAATCAGACCTAATCCAAGCACAAATAAAATAATCGATTCATAGCCAGTCAATCCAGCTACCAAATGTCCATAAAAAAACAATAGCAATGAGCTGACGCCTGCAAATCCTGCAAGTCCTAAACCAGGTGAATAGAGTTCTACAATTAAACCGATGCTGCCAATAGACAACAATATTGGCACAACATAAGGATTGGTGACAAATCGGGCTACCTTATCTGCAAATCCCTCCTCCACCTTTTTCACTTCCACATGCTCTAAATTTAGTTTCTTTAATATTTCTGGCAAATTATGAACCGTTCCTTCTGAATATCCAACCTCTAGGCTTTGGGCAGAAGTCAACGTAAGAAATTTCCCTGCTGGTGCTCCATACTTCGGCAAAGAAATCGATTTATCTGCCATAGCCATCGCATAAATTGGATCTCTTCCTTGTTTTTCAGCGGCTCCTCTCATTGCCGAAATCCAATAAGATTGCGCTTTCTCATCTGCTGTATTTCCTTGGCCATCAATTACCCCTGCAGCACCTATTCGGCTTCCTTCCTGCATATATATTTCATCTGTGTTTAACGCAATAAAGGCACCTGCGGAAATGGCATCTTGATTAATATAGCTAACCGTCTTAATAGAAGTTTCAGAAATTTGTTTCCCAATTTTCGCTGCTGCATCGACTGCGCCCCCTGGCGTATCTATTTCAAATATAATAGCTTTTGCATCATCATCTTCTGCAGTCGAAATGGCTCGCTCCAAAAATTCATTTAATCCGTTTTCAACCGTATCTTTAATTGGAACAACATATACAATCTGCTCCTTTGCAGCAGTTAATCCAGGAATAATCGCAAAAAGAAACCCAAACAATAAAAAAATGAGCCACCATTTTTTCCGAATCAATATTTTCCCCCTTTCAGTTTTCTTAATAATCTATATGTATGTTTACGATGCAAAAATGAAAAAGTTTCATTTTTTTCTATTCTTTATATTCCCCTATTTTATGCTTTTGATTGCATGTAAAAAGGCTACAGCTTCTGCTGTAGCCTTTAACACAGTATTAATTTATGAAAGGTGTTGTTGTACAAGTTTATTTACTAGTGAACCATCTGCTTTACCTTTAATCTTTGGCATTAAAGCAGCCATCACTTTTCCCATATCTTTCTTAGAAGATGCACCAGTTTCAGCAATTACTGCACTTACTATCTCTGCTAACTCTTCCTCAGAAAGCTGTTTAGGCATATATATTTCAACATGCTTTAACTCCGCACGTACTTTGTCAACAAGATCTTTTCGATCTGCTTTTTCAAACTCATGGAGGGAGTCCTTGCGTTGTTTTACTTCGCGAGAAAGGACAGATAACTCTGCTTCTTCAGAAAGTTCACTGCCAAGTTTAATGCTTTCATTTTGCAAGGCAGCTTTTAACATTCTTATTACAGTCAGTTTATCTTTTTCTTTGTTTTTCATCGCTTGCTTCATATCGGTATTTAAACGTTCGAGAAGACTCAACTAATACACCCTCTCTTAGAACTTACGTTTTCTTGCTGCTTCTGATTTTTTCTTACGTTTAACACTAGGTTTCTCGTAGAATTCGCGCTTTCTAGCTTCCTGCAAAGTACCAGTTTTTGATACTGAACGTTTGAAGCGACGAAGAGCATCTTCAAGCGATTCGTTTTTACGAACGACGGTTTTA